>Ga0207691_10000583_pt1 | contig 36438 bp, 32 predicted proteins | sample KBSM13metaG_FD_184327 | JGI IMG/M metagenome (GOLD analysis project Ga0207691, IMG submission 184327) | Miscanthus rhizosphere microbial communities from Kellogg Biological Station, Michigan, USA - KBS M1-3 metaG (SPAdes) (version 2) | ecosystem: Host-associated > Plants > Roots > Rhizosphere >...
GGGCGCGGAGCGCCTCGACGAGAGCGGTCCCGGCGTTCTCCATGAGGACCCCCGACGGCACGCCCGCGCGAATCGTCGCCGCGTCGACGGAGCGCATGGCGGCCGCGCGCAGAACGGGGATCAGAGAACGCCTCTCTTCTTACTCGCAGGGTCGGGCCATACGCCCAGCCATTCGGCTGTCGCCGAGGGAAAGTCCGCCTCGCGCGGGTCCCGCGCCCGAAGGTCCTCCTTCAGGCGCTCCAGATCCTCGGGTCGGTCGACGTCGTAGAAGGGCTCGAGCTTCCGGCACGAGACGCCCGCCCGGCGCATCCGATCGAGCGTCGTCTCGAGAACGTCGGAGGTCGACCAGGGAACCGCCCGAAAGATCTCGTCGACCGCCACGGCGGTTCGCGCCGCGAGCCCCAGGGCGCAGTAACCGCCGTCCTCCGCAGGCACGATCGCCGCGTCTTCGGTGGCCAGCGCGCCGAACAGCTCCCGCAGCCGCCGCACCGGCAGGGTCGGGTGATCGGATCCTACGGCCGCCGCCGCCGGCGCGCCCGAGCCGAACGCGTCCGCGAAGGCCCGCCGCAGCCGCTCGCCGAGGTCCCCGTCTCCCTGCGCCCGCCGGCGCCACGGGTGGGGAAAGAGAGTGGAGAGACCGGGATCCTCCGGGCCGGGGTCCGCGCACAGAACGCTGTCCCAGTCGGTGCCGCGGCTGTACAGCCGCGAGGCATCCTCGAGGAAGGCCCGGTACAGATCGCTCGCCTGCTGCGGCGAGAGCGCCTCGGCATCGGCGCCGGCGTCCATCAGGCGCGTCTTCACTCGGCCCGGCACGGGAGATCGGGCGAAGAGGAGCAGGACCGGACGCTCGGCCATGCGCCGATTATCCGGCGAATCGTGGCTTTGACGCTTTGGGCGCCGGCGCCGTTGCGCGCGAGGCCTACGAGCCCGGCTTTCCGGCTTCGGGCTTGGCCTCCGCCGGAAGCACCGAGACGAAGACGTTCTTTTGAAGGTACGACGTCAGGTTCGATACCGAGTCGCGGACGCCGATGGCCAGCTTCTGGCCTCCGGGCACCACGAGGAGCGTCGCGTCGTAGTAGAAGTCCTTTCGCTGCGCCGTCTCGAAATCCTTGGACGGGATCTTGACCTCCTGCCGCTGGACCGACAGATCCGACTGGTTGCCAGCGGCATCGCGCACCACGAAGTACACCAGAAACTGCCCCTCGTACAGGTCGCCCGCCGGGATGAGCCCCAGCCGGGCGATCGGCACGGAGATCCGCACCGGGAGGGCATAGTTCTCGCGGTCATGCGGCTTGGACTGGCCGACCGACAGGCTCGCGTTGAGCGGATTGTCGGTTCGGGGATAGGTGAGCGTCGCGACGACCGCTTCGGCCGTCCGGGTCTCGATCGACTTTTCGACGTAGCTTCTCCGCGAGCGCACCCGGAGGGCCTTGTTCTTGACGGTGACCTGGATCGAGTGTGGACGGTCTGTGGCTCCCTTCGCGCTTCGGAACCCGAGGGAGTAGTAGTTCGAGAAATCGGACGCGATCCCGTCGAGATTCGTCTTCCAGTCGTTGGTGTTGATCGCGGCCGTGCCGCCCGTCTCCTCGGCCATCATGCGGATGGGCCCCTGCATGTTCTGGCGGGCCGTGAACTCGCTGATGTGCACTTCCTTGTTCGTTTTCGTGTCCGCCGACAGCACGTCGGCGGTGGTCAGTCCCGACGCATCCAGCGTGTAGACGGTGACGCCGTTCGCGTTCGCGGCCTGGACGATCTTCACGTACTTCGTGCTGATGTCGAAGTCGAACTGCTGCATCGTCGCCGTCGTGTCCTGGAACTTCTCGCGGATGGCCTCGAAGAGCTCGAGGCCGACGATGGACGGCAGGCCTTCCGACATGTAGAGCAGGCTCTTTCGCCCCTGGAGCCCCGCCATGCTGTCGATCGTCTGCTTGATGGCGTCGATCGTGAACTCCATGTCGTTGCGGACCGACTGCGCGTACGAGCGCGCGGCGCTCGTCGCGTTGTCGGCGGTCTTGGCGTCCGCGATCCGGGCCAGGGTGTCCTTGTACTCGCCGACGGTCGTCGTGCCGCCGCCGGTGTCGAGCTCGATCTGCTCGATCGCTCCGAGGATGTCATTGACGTCCGAGGTGAACGCGCGCCGGACCTTCAGCGACCGGTTGAACGTCACGACCATGCCTTCGGCGTTCGGGCCGATGACCGTGGGCACGAATTCCTTCAGGCGCCGGAACATCCGATTCCGGTTCATGGGCTGGATGTTCAGGTTGTCGATGTAGAAGACGTACTTGGCCTTGACATCGTTGGGCACCTCGGCCGCCTGCTCCTTGGAGCCGAGGTCGAGCGAGGTGCCGTCCTCGAGGAGGAGCTTGCCCCCGGCGACGGCGTAGAAATTCGTGATCTTCTGGGTGATGCCGTCCTGCTGAATTTCGAAGTCCGCGGCCGTGAGGCCGGGCACGCGGTTGCCCTTCGAATCCGTGACGACGACCTCGACGCTCGTCACCGAAACGTCCACCGACTCGACGACCGGAGGGAAGCCTTTCTCGGGAGCCGGCTTCTCCTGGCCCGCCGGAGGAGGCGCCTGCTGGGCTTGCTGTCCAGCGCTCCGGCCGGGCACGGCGAGAGCCGCGAGCATCGCGAACGCACAAAGTCGTCTCAAGCGGGATCCTCCTGTGAGCGCAAAGCGCTGCCAGACCGGCATTATTCCCCGGCCCCTCGGAAAGACCTTGGGTTGCGCGGCGCGGCCGGAGACCGAGTCCGAGCCGCCGCGGAACGTTCGACGACGACGCGGCTTACGAGCGATGCCGCCGCAGACGCCCCGCCCAAAAACTCTGTTGCTTTGTCTGAGGGAATTCAACAGAATTCGGCACTCCGGGGGCGGGCCGGATCGAGCCCGTGTGTGGGATTACGAACAGAGGAGCGAAGCCCAGCATGCCACGCGCAAGGCAACGTGCGGCCACAGCCGCGATCCTTCTTCTCGCGGCCCTCGCGTTCCCCGGATGCAACAAGCTCAAGTCGAAGCAGGAGGTCAAGCGCGGAAATGACTTCCTGAAGGCGGCGCAATACCAGCCCGCCCTCGCCGCGTACCAGGAAGCGCTGCGCCTCGATCCGGGCGAGACCAAGCTCCACAAGCACATCGGCATCGCGTACATGGGGATGTACCAGCCGGGCTCGAAGCACCCGAAGGACCTCGAGTTCGCGCAGAAGGCCATCGACAACCTCAAGCAGTACAGCGCGGCCTATCCCGAGGACAACAAGGCGCTCGAGTACCTGATCTCGATGTACCTGAACACCGAGCGGTTCGACGACGCCATCGCGTTCTACCAGAACGAGATCCTCAAGCGGAACCCGAAGGACAGCAAGGCCATGCAGTCGCTCGCCATGCTGTACTTCAAGAAGGGCGACTTCGAAAACGGCGTGAAGTGGCTCAAGGAGCGGCTCAACGTCGCCACCAACAACGACGAGCGCGCCGAGGTCTACTACCTGATCGGCGTCCAGGCGTGGGATCGCTCCTACAACTTCCCCGACGTCGACCCGGTCGTCCGGGGCAAGCTCGTCGACGAGGGCATGGAAGCCCTCAAGAAGGCCGTCGAGATCAAGCCCGGCTACTTCGAGGCCATTTCGTACACGAACCTTCTCTACCGCGAGAAGGCCAAGATGGAGACGGATCCGGCCAAGAAGCAGGAATACACGGACCTCGCAAATCAGTACCTCCAGCAGGCTCTGGAATTGAGGAAGGCGGCGCAGGAGAAGGCGAAGGCGGAGGCCGCCCAGGCCACACCGGAACCGAGCAAGTAGTGCCGGTGTCTCACTGGGTCGGGGAGATCGTGCATGTTTGAAACCTCGCTGATCGAATCGGAACATCACGCAGGCGGATCCAAGAAGGCGCTGTCCTTCCCGGTCTCCGTCCTCATCCATGGCCTGGTGATCGGAATCGCTCTCGGCGCCTCGATCTGGTTCGTCGGCGACGTGCCTGAGCCCCCGATCCCCGTGACCTTCTACGCGGCCGCTCCCCCGCCGCCTCCCCCTCCCCCGGCGGCTCCCAAGGCAGCTCCCAAGGCCCCCGAGGCGCCCAAGCAGGTCCCCGTCAAACCCGTCGAGATGGCGCAGCCGATGGTCGTGCCCGACGTCGTGCCCGCGCCGCTCGCCGAGCCCGAGGCGGCTGCGGACGCGGGCGTCGAAGGCGGCGTGGAGGGTGGCGTGGAGGGTGGCGTCCCGGGCGGCGTGATGGGTGGCGTGGTCGGCGGCACGGGCGCGGGCGGGGGCGGCGAACCTCTCCGAGTGGGAGGAGACGTCAAGGCCCCGGTACTTTCCGCGCGCGTCGAGCCGCAGTACCCCGAAGCGGCTCGCAAGGCCCGCATGGAGGGGGTCGTCATCCTGGAGGCCATCATCACCGCGGATGGGAACGTCGAGGACGTGCGCGTGCTGAAGTCCGTCAATCCTCTGCTCGATGCCTCCGCCGTCCGGGCGGTACAGCAGTGGAAATACAAGCCGGCGACCCTGAATGGCCGGGCGGTACGCGTGTACCTCACGGTGACGGTGACCTTCCGGTTGAACTAGGATTGGAGCGGCGAGCTTGACGGCGAACGAATTGAGAAGGAGCGTGGCATGAGTTTTGACCCGATTCACCTGTGGAACACGATGACGCCCATCGCCAAGGGCGTGGTCGTGCTGCTGATCATCATGTCGATCTATTCCCTGACCGTGGCCTTCGAGCGGTTCCTGTACTACCGCAAGGCGCGCAACCAGTCGGTGGCGTACGCCAAGATGGTCACGCAGTACCTGAAGCAGGACAAGCTGCAGGAAGCGATCGACGCCTCGAAGAAGTTCAAGAACAGCCACGTCGCTCGCGTGCTGTCGGCCGGCCTCTACGAGTTCTCCCACGACATCAAGAGCGGCGGGTCGAACATCAAGGGCCACGACATGATCGAGGCCGCCGAGCGGGCCATCGAGCGCGAGGCCCTCGTCACGACCGCCGACATGAAGAAGGGCCTCTCGGGCCTGGCCACCATCGGCACCACGGCGCCCTTCATCGGCCTCTTCGGAACGGTCATCGGCATCATCAACGCGTTCCGAGGCATGGCCATGAGCGGCTCGGGCGGCATCGCGGCCGTCTCCGCCGGCATCGCCGAGGCCCTCGTCACGACGGCCCTCGGCCTGTTCGTGGCCATCCCGGCCGTCTGGATGTTCAACATCTTCATGAACAACATCGAGCGCTTCCAGGTCGAGATGTCCAACTCGGCCAACGAGCTCATCGACTACTTCATCAAGCGCCGCGGCGCGGGCGCTTCGCTTTCGGCTTAGCTGGCTCACTAAGGGATAAGGGAGACCGGTCATGGGTATGGGAGGCGGCGGAGGCCGCGACAAGCTTCAGAGCGACATCAACGTCACGCCCCTTGTGGACGTCTGCCTCGTCCTTCTGATCATCTTCATGGTGGTCACGCCCATGTTGCAGAAGGGCGTCAGCGTGCAGATTCCCCAGGCCGACAACCCGGACAAGAAGCCGGAGTCGAGCAAGCAGAAGATGATCTCGGTGTCGTACACGAATCCTCCCGCCTACTACATGGACAACCCGAAGCAGATGTCCAAGGCGGAATTCCAGAATGCCCTCGACGAGCTCTACCAGCGGAACCCGTCGGCCGAGCTCGTCATCAAGGCCGACCAGAGGTTGAAGTACGGCGACGTCAAGGAAGTCTTCAAGATGACCAAGGACGCCGGGTTTCAAGACGTCGGACTGATCGCCGAGAAGAAGCAAAAGGGCGTGGGCGGCTAGCCCGCGTTCAAGGAGACCAATCACCATGGCGCTGGCAGTCGGAGGAGGCGGCAACGCCTACAAGAGCGACATCAACATCACGCCGCTGGTCGACGTGGTGCTGGTGCTGCTGATCATCTTCATGGTGATCACGCCGCTCCTGCAGATGGGTTACGACGTCAAGGTGCCGCCGAAGGCGCCGCCCCAGGAGAATCAGCCTCCTCCTGCCGACCTGCTGATCGTGTCCCTGACGCCCGCGAACAAGATCTATCTCAACAAGGAAGAGGTCAATCCGCAGACCCTCTCGCTCCGCCTGACGGAGATCCTGAAGAACCGGGCCAACAAGACCATCTTCTTCTCGGGGGACGACGCCTCGACCTACGGCGAGGTCATCAAGGTGATGGACCTGTGCCGCAACGCCGGCGCGAAGAACATCGGCATCGTCATGGAGGCGGTTCCGGTCGGCCAGTAGAGCGAGCCCGGCCCCGGGCGTCGACCTCTGACTCTGACCCCTGGTCTCGGCCCCTCGATCCTCGCCCCTTCTGATATCCTCCCCCGCCGGTCGCCGGGGTTCGCCAGCGGCCTCGAATTCACGCGAAAACAGGAGTTGGACGAATGTCTCACGAGCTTGCCCTGCCCCTGATCATGATCTTCTCCGTCGGATCGCTCTTCGTCGCCGGGTATCTGATGAGGTGGGTCTTGAAGCGCGACACCGGCACGGCCGCCATGCAGGCCATCTCCAACGCCATCAAGGAGGGGGCCGAGGCCTTCCTGCGGCGCCAGAACACGACGATCGGGATCCTGGCGCTCCTGCTCGCCGCGGTCATCTTCCTGCTCTACGGCTTCGTCCGCGCCCACCACGACTTCGACCCGGTCCCCACGGCCATGCGGCTGGCCTTCTGGACGACCCTTTCCTTCATCCTCGGCGCGGTCTGCTCGGTGGTCGCGGGCTACGTCGGCATGTGGATCGCGATCCGCACCAACATCCGGACCGCCTCGGCCGCCCGGACGTCCCTGAACGACGCGCTCCGGACGGCTCTACGGGGCGGCGCCGTTTCCGGCCTCTTCGTCGTGGCGATGTCGCTCTTCGGCGTCGGGGGCCTCTACTGGCTGGTGACCCGGTTCACCGAGGTCCCGCCGGCACAGATCCCCCTCCTGATCGTCGGGTACGGCTTCGGCGCGTCGTTCGTGGCGCTCTTCGCGCAGCTCGGCGGCGGCATCTACACCAAGGCCGCCGACGTCGGCGCCGACCTCGTCGGCAAGGTGGAGGCGGGCATTCCCGAGGACGACCCGCGCAACCCGGCCGTCATCGCGGATCTCGTGGGCGACAACGTCGGCGACTGCGCCGGCCGCGGCGCCGACCTCTTCGAGTCCACGGCGGCCGAGAACATCGGCGCCATGATCCTCGGCGCCACCCTGGCCGCGTCCCTCGACAAGCAGGGCATGGCCTTCTCCGCCGGCGTGGTGGGCGTCATGATGTTCCCCCTCGTCGCCCGCGCGTTCGGCCTGCTCGCGTCGATCGTCGGCATCTTCGCCGTGAAGACGCGCGAGGACGCCGACCCGATGGCCGCCCTCAACCGCGGCTACTACATCACCTCGTTTCTCGCGATCGTGGGCTTCTTCGTGGCGACCAAGTGGCTGCTCTTCAACCCGAGCCACCCCGACGCCTGGTGGAAGTACTTCATCTGCGGAATGATCGGCGTCGTCACGTCGATCATCTTCGTCTTCATCACCCAGTACTACACCGAGTACAAGTACCGGCCGGTGCGCGAGATCGCCGAGGCCTCGCAGACGGGACCCGCGACCAACGTCATCGCCGGCATCGCGATCGGCCTCGAATGCACGCTCGCGCCGGTCCTGGCGATTTCGGCCGCGATCCTGGCGTCCTACAAGATCGGCGTATCCGCCCTTCCGGGGGGCGGGCTCTTCGGCACCGCCGTCGCCACGATGGGCATGCTCGGCACGGCGGCGTACATCCTCGCGATGGACACCTTCGGCCCGATCACGGACAACGCCGGCGGCATCGTCGAGATGTCGCAGCAGCCCGAGGAGATCCGCAAGAAGACCGACCGTCTCGACGCCGTCGGCAACACGACCAAGGCGCTGACGAAGGGCTACGCCATCGGCTCGGCTGCCCTCGCGGCATTCCTCCTCTTCTCGGCCTACCTGGACGAGCTCAAGAACTACGGCGCCGAGCTGACCTCGGTCAACCTCGCCAAGCCGGAGGTTTTCGTCGGAGCCCTCATCGGCGCGATGCTCGTGTTCTTCTTTTCGGGCCTCGCGATCAAGGCGGTCGGCAAGGCGGCCTACGTCGTCATCCAGGACGTGCGGGAGCAGTTCAAGGAGCGGCCCGGCATCATGAAGGGCACCGAGAAGCCCGACTACGGCCGCACGGTCGACATCGTGACCCGCGGCGCCCTGCGGCAGATGATCGCGCCGGGCCTCGTCGCGGTCGGAACGCCGATCGTCGTGGGCCTCATCTTCAAGCAGTTCGGCGTCGGCGCCGAGGCCGTGGCCGCCCTCCTGATGGTCGGCACGATCACCGGGATCATCATGGCGACGTTCCTGAACAACGGCGGCGGCGCCTGGGACAACGCCAAGAAGTTCATCGAGACGGGCGCTTTCGGCGGCAAGGGCTCCCCGACGCACAAAGCGGCGGTCGTGGGCGATACCGTCGGCGACCCGTTCAAGGACACGGCGGGTCCGTCGCTGCACGTGCTGATCAAGCTGCTCGCGACGATCACGCTTGTTCTGGCTCCTCTGTTCATCTAGGGCAAGAGCGCGACGAATCGGGGAGGGGGCAAGCCCCCTCCCCTACGGATCGCTGGGTGTGCGCATGGCGACCGTCCGAGCGACCCGTTCTCCATCGCGGCGCGACAAAGTTTCGCGACGTTCACCGAGCGAAACGACTCGCGCCGCGGGAGCCGGAGCGCAGCGAGGAGACCAGGGCCGCGGTCGAGTCCGCATCCGGACGAGCCGCGGCCCGGTGCCCGCAGGGCAGGTCTCCGAGTAAGCGAAGGCGACGGTTAGACGAACCGGCTCAGGACCTCGTTCGAGACCAGAAAGCCGCGTTCGGTGAACCGGACGCGGCTCTGGTCTTTTTCGAGAATCCCGGACTCCTGCCAGACCTCGTAGTCTTCGGGCAGGCGTGCGTCGCCCGCCGCATCGATCTGACGGCGCACGGCGTCTTCCTCCACGCCCCGCGCCAGCCGCAGGCCGAGAAAGACCTCTTCCCGCGCGGCTTCCGCCAGGTCGATCGGCCGGTCGAGGGCCAGCGGCCGTTCGCCTCGCGAGAGCCGTTCCACGTAGCCCTCGAGCGTCGAAACGTTCGCGCGACGCCGGCCCGCCCACAGCTCGTGGGCCGAGACGCCGAGGCCGAGGTTGGCCGTGCGCGTCCAGTACTTGAGATTGTGCCGAGCCTCCCGGCCCGGCCGCGCCCAGTTCGAGATCTCGTAGTGGACAAAGCCCGCGGCGGCCATGGCATCGCCCATCGCCAGCCACATGTCCGCCTGGACGTCGTCCGAGGGGTAGCGCTCGGGCCGCACCCTCCGATCCTCTTCCATCGTTTTCGACTTCTCGACCTCGAGCAGATAGATCGAGGCGTGCGACGCGCCCGAATCGATCAACCGCCGGACGCTCCGCCCGAAACTTTCGGGCGTCTGCTCCGGCAGGCCGAGAATGAGGTCTCCCGAGACCGCCAGGCCTGCGCCCGCGAGGATATCGAGGGCCGAGGCGGCGCGCGCCGCATCGTGCCGGCGACCGACACCGGCGAGCTCGACGTCCTCGAAGGATTGGACACCCACCGAGACGCGATTGACCCCGGCGCTCTTCCAGGCGCGCACGGCCTCCGGCGTCACGTCCTCGGGATTCGCCTCGAGCGTGACCTCGGCGTCGGGACCGATCCGGAACGCCCTCCGCAACTCCTCCAGCAGGCGGCGCACGGCCTCCGTCGGCAGAAGCGACGGTGTCCCCCCGCCGAGGTAGATCGAGTCGAACGTCGCGCCCTCGGCCTCCCGGACCAACAGGGCCGTCTCACGCTGCAACGCCTCGAGATACCGGTCCCGGCTCGACCCGTCCGTCGTCACGACGAACGCGCAATACCCGCAGCGCGACGCGCAATACGGAAGATGGACGTAGATCCCGCCGGGCGGGGTCACCGTCCCGCCTCGGCCTCAGGCCGCCGCAGAGCAGTTTCGGCCCAGTCTCCGACCTGGCCGTCGAACGGAAACACCTTGCGGAAGTTCCCCTCTCGGGCGACAGCCGAGAGGTCGCGCGAAGACTCGTCGATCCAGCGCACCGCCGCGTGCAGGAGCGCCGCGCGATGCTCGCCCGTATCCGGCGCGTCGGCACGCTCCTCCAGCCGGGCTGCGGCCTCGCTGTTGCCGCGCGCCTCTCCCCGTCCCGCGGGACGCGGCGGCATCGCGAGAAGACCACGGCTGGCACCGACTTCCCGGACCGCCGCCTGGCGGTCGGCCAGACGGTCGGGCCAGTCGCCGTGGTGGATCACCTCGAAGAAGCGATCGGCCTGCTCCGGCTCGACGCGGGCTCGGGCATCCACGATGGCCCGGCGCCCTTCGCCGTCCGCGGCGGGGACGATCCCGGTGAGCGAGACGGCTCCGAGCCGGGCGGCCGCGTCGGCGAGCGCCCGAATCGCTTCGTCCTCGGCCGTCCATCCGGGGATGAGAGGAAACAGGGCGGCCCGTGGAACGGCGGAGTCCCGAAAGCGGGCGAGCCCCGGAAAAGCGAGCTCCGGTCGGCCGGGCCTCCAGGAGCACACGATCACCGCGACCGCGCTTGCTCCGGAAGGCAGGGCCTCCGGCTCCGGATCGAGCAGGAAGACCGGCCGCCCGGCTTCGATCGCTCCTTCCGCTGCAGCGCGTCCCGCGCCCCAGAGCGGCTCGGCGCCTCCGCCCTCCGCGGCCGGCGGCCCCACCAGGACGGGTCCGGGCGGAATGCGGGATGCGGCCTCGCGCCAGGCATCGACGAGAGACGGGCCCGGCCGCGGCGACGGTTGCTCTCTCGGAAAAACGAAGCGCCGATCGAGCGGATCGAATCGGAGACCCGCGGTCTCGAATCCCCAGGGAGCGAGTCGGCCCGCGATGCGTCGTCCGGCGAGCAGGGCTTCGCCCACCCGCACGGCCGGGACAGCGGCCCCCTCGTAGACGATCATCGCTTCCGTCGGGTCGCGCGAACGCGCCGGAGAGCGGCGGCCCGTGGATAGCGGGCGAAGACGTCGGCTTCGAAGTTGACGGCGTCTCCGGGGCGCCTGGCTCCGAGCGTCGTCCGCCGGAATGTCTCGGGAATCACCGAAACCGAGAACGCCCGACCGTTCCGCGACGCCACGGTCAGGCTCACGCCGTCGAGAGCGACCGAGCCCTTCTCGGCCACCAGCTTCCCCAGGCCCGGCGGGATCGAGAACCGATACTCCCAGGAATTGCCGGCCCGCCGCGTCGAGAGAATGCGTGAGACCCCGTCGACGTGCCCCATCACGAAGTGGCCCGAGAGACGGTCGCCCCAGCAGAGCGCCCGCTCCAGATTGACCTGGTCGCCGGGCGCGAGCGCCTCGAGGGTCGACCGGCGGAGCGTCTCGGAGGAGAGGTCCGCGATGAGGCGCCGCGAGGTGGATACGGCGGTGAGACAGACGCCCGAGACCGACACGCTCTCGCCGGAGCGGTACGTGGTCGGACGGGCCGGCGCGATCACGATCCGCGCGCCGCCCCGGCGTTTCTCGACCGACTCGATCCGGCCCATTCCGGTCACGATGCCCGTGAACATGCTTTCGCGGCCGAGTCTATTTCGTATGGCCGGGTCGGTCCGGGCGCTCGACCCGGCCGGTCAGGAGCCAGTCCGGACCCAAAGGCTCCACGCGCACGTCCCGGAGTGTCGGCGTGCGCTCCAGCGCGAAGCCCCGGCCACCCACGCCGCCCGGGGCCTGCCGGCCGCCGAGAACCCGGGGAGCCAGGAACACGGCGGTCCGATCGACGAGGTCCGCGGCAAAGAACCCCCACAGGGTCTCCGCCCCGCCCTCGACCATGAGGCCGGTGACCTCGCGAGCGCCGAGCTCCGACACGAGGCGCCGCAGGTCCACGCGTTTCGAACCCGACGCCCCTGCCGGCAGGCTCCAGACCTCGACACCCCGCGCGGCGAGCCGGGCGACTTTCGGGTGCGTGAGCGGCGCGGCCGTAACGACGAGCCGGCGTCCGGGGCTGCGGAAGAGCCTCGCCTTCTCGGACACGCGCAGGCGTCCGTCGACCACGATCCGCCACTGCTCGGTGGATCGGTTCCGGCCCAGGCGGCGGGTCAGGAGCGGGTCGTCGGCGTCCACCGTTCCGGCGCCGACGAGGATCGCGTCATATTCCTCTCGGAGCTCCATGGCCCGCCGGCGCGCCGCCTCTCCCGTGATCCAGCGGCTCCGTCCCGACGCCTCCGCCGTCTTGCCATCGAGGCTCTCGGCCCACTTCGCCAGGACGAAAGGACGGCCGTCCATGACCCACGTCCGGAAGCGCTCGTTCTGCTCGGCCGCCCGGCGCCGCCACGCGGCGGGAGCCAGGACGACTCCAACGCCCGCCCGGCGCAACGCCGCGAGGCCGCGGCCGGAGACCTTCGGATTCGGATCGATCGACGCGGCGACGACGCGCCGCACGCCGGACGCCGCGACGGCCGGTGCGCATGGAGGCGTGCGGCCTTCGTGCGAGCAGGGCTCCAGCGTGACGTAGAGATCGGCGCCCTTCGCGGCGCGGCCGGCGCGGCGGAGGGCGAGGATCTCCGCGTGGGGCTCCCCCGCGCGCCGATGGAACGCTTCGCCGACGACGCGGCCACGGGAGACCACCACGGCGCCGACCATCGGATTGGGCGAGGTCGAGAACCGGCCCTTCTCGGCGAGCGCGAACGCCCGTTCGAGCCAGGCCGGATCAATGGGCGGCATCGTCCTCGAGCAGCGCCTTCGCGTAGTCGGCGGGGTCGAACGGAACGAGGTCGTCGACCGCCTCCCCGACCCCGACGTAGAGGACCGGCAGTTTCAGCTCGCGGTAAATCGCGAGGATGACGCCGCCTTTGGCGCTGCCGTCCAGCTTGGTCAGGACGACGCCCGTCGCCCCGGCGGCCTCTACGAACTTCCGCGCCTGGACGAGGCCGTTGACGCCGGTCGTCGCGTCGAGGACCAGCAGCGTCTCGTGGGGCGCGCCCGGGACCTCCCGGGCGGCGACGCGCCGCATCTTGGCGAGCTCGTCCATCAGGTTCTTCTTCGTATGCAGCCGGCCGGCGGTGTCGACGAGGAGCACCCCCACAGCCCGAGCCTTGGCCGCGGCGAGAGCGTCGAAGAGCACGGCCGAGGGATCGGCGCCCTCCTTGTGCCGGACGACCGGCAGGTCCAGGCGGTCGGCCCAGGTCTGAAGCTGGTCGATGGCACCGGCGCGGAACGTGTCCGCCGCCGCGAGCAGGACGCTGCGTCCGGCCGACTTCTCGCGGGCCGCGAGCTTCGCCGTCGTCGTCGTCTTGCCCGAGCCGTTCACGCCCACGAGAAAGGTCACGAAAAGAGGTGCGTCGGTCCGCCCGGCCGCGCGCGGCGCCGAGGCCAGCAGCTTCTCGATCTCTTCGGCGAGGAGCGTTCGCACGTGCGCGAGGTCTTTGCGCTCCGAGATGTTCGCCCGCTGCCGGACAGCCTCGGTCAGGGCCGAGGCCGTGTCCGCTCCGACGTCGGCCGCGAGCAGCGCCTCCTCGAGGGCCTCGAGGACCGACTCGTCGATCCCCAGGCTCTGTTTGACCGCGGTGCCGAGCTTTTCCAGGATCTCGGTGTGGGTCATGAAGAGGCCGCGCTTGACCTTGGCGAAAAAGCCCCGGCGCGCCGGCCTTTCGGGCGGCGCGTCGAGCTTCTCGGCGGATCGCGGGTCGTCGGACATGGGGAGGGGAAGATAACTCAGGAGAGTCGAGGGGCGAGGGGCTAGCTGGTCTTCTTGGAGCTCTCCAGAAGCAGGCGGGCCTTGGCGCCGGTATCGCCCATCGGATCGAGGTCCACGGCGCGCTGGAGGTACCGTCGGCCCAGGTCGGTCTGCTTCAGCGTCACGAGGCAGAGGCCGAGCCGCAGGTTCGCCTCGGCGCTCGAAGGATTCAGCTTGATCGCCGCAAGGTAATCCTCGGAGGCTCCCTCGAGATCCCCGGCGCTTTCGCGGGCCGAGGCTCGGCCGAAGGCCGCCGCGAACGACTGCGGGTCGCGGGCCAGGGCGTTCGAGAAGGCCTGCTCCGCGCCCGCGTAGTTGCCCTGCCGCTGCAGGAGACGCCCCTGGTTGATCGTCGCCGAGACGCGGTCGTCGACGTTCACCGAATGCTCCGCGGCGTCGAAGTCCGCGGCCGCCTCCTTGAACTTGCCGAGCTCCATCAGGGCCACGCCGCGGTTGTTCCGGTAGGAGGCATTGTGCGGCGCGAGATCCAGCGCCTTGTCGAAGTACGGCAGGGCTTCTTCGAAGCGGCTCTGCATCAGGAGCGAGAGGCCGAGGCCGTCCTGGACCTCGGGATTCTTCGGGTCCTCCTTGAGGACTTCGCGAAACGCCTTCTCGGCCTCGGCGGGACGGTTCTCGCGGAGGAGGACCTGGCCCATCCGTTCGGTGAGAAGGACTTCCGCCGAGGTCTTGGACTTCTTGGGCTGGCAGGCCGCGACGAGAACCGTCGCGAGGGCCACCGCGAGAAGCCGCGCCGCTCCACGGACCCTCATCGGGCCGCCTGCGCCCGCGCGGCCGGCGCCGCCTCGGTCGGGATCAGGCCGCCCTTGGCGTGGGAGCGAGCGAGGGCGTCGACGACGGCACCATCGAAACGTTTCTGAGACATGTCCCGAAGACGTTCGAGCACGTAGGAGACCTCCATCGCCTTCTGATAGGGGCGTGTCGTCGTCATGGCGTCGAACGCGTCCGCGACCGCCACGATGCGGGCCTGCAGCGGGATCTCCTCGCCCTTGAGGCCGTCGGGATAGCCGCCGCCCTCCCATTTCTCGTGGTGCCACTTCATGCCCGGGATGATATCGGCCATCTGGGGGATTGTCTCCATGATCGCGGCGCCCTTCGAAGGGTGGGCCTTCATCAGCTCGAACTCGTCGTCGGTGAGCGCGGTCGGCTTGCGAATGATGCGGTCGTCGATGCCGATCTTACCGACGTCGTGGAGGAGCGCCGAGAGCCGCGTCTTCCGGACCTCTTCGGTTGGAAGACCCATCTCTTTGGCGATCGCCGACGCGTAGCGCGCGACGCGCTCCGAGTGGCCGCGGGTGTAAGGATCCTTGGCGTCGATGGCCGCGGCGAGCGCCCGGATCGAAGAGACGAAGAGCTCCTGGTTCTCGCGCGCGGCTTTCTGGACCTTCTCGAAGGCGTCGTGAATCGAGACGCTCATCGTGTTGAAGTTCTCGGAGAGGTCCGCCATCTCGGCCGTGCCCGCGACCTCGACTTTGGTGCCGTACTCTCCCTGCGCGACCGCGCGCGTCGAATTGGCGAGCCGCGTGATCGGCCGCGAGAGCCGCCTGGCGAAGAGCAAACCCAGCAGGAGCGCGCCGGCGAGACACACCGCGCTCCAGACGACCGTGTCCCGGACCATGCGGTCCACCGATGCGAACGCCAGGTTCCGGTCGCGCTCGACGAGGACGCCCCAGGGGGGATCCCCGACCGGGGCGATCGACGCGAGCACGCTGCCCGAAGGCGTCGATTCCGAGCGCGTCAGTCGCGCGGGAAAGCGGACGAAGTCGGCCACCAGGCTCGAGGGATGCTTGGAGGCTTCGCCCCCGGTCGCGGGCGGAAAGAGGATCCGGCCCGCCCGGTCCACGAGCGTCGCGCGCACTTCCCGCCGGGCCTCGTCCTGGAACTCCTTGACGATCGGGGCCCACGAAGCCAGCGCCTCGACGACTCCGATCCGCTGCCCCTTCGCGTCGACAACCGGGGTCGCGAGTACGGCCACGATGCCGATCTCGGGAACGCCCAGGGGCTCGCCGGCGTAACGCACGCCGTCCCGCGCCGACTCGAAGCCCTTCCGGAACTCGAAGTTCATCTCCGGCGAATGAAGATCGGGACCGACGAAGCTCCCCTGCCCATCCAGGTTCACGGCCCGCAGGGCCACCAGAGCGTTCTGCCCCTGGAGCACTCCGCCCAGAATCTCGGCTCCCTCGGTCGAACCGAAGGGGTCCTTGCCCGTCAGCTGCACCGCCAGCCGTATCGCGTCGCCGGCCTTGGTCAACTGCTGGGCGGCGGCGCCGTAGTAGCCGGAGATGTGGTCCGCGATGGCCGCGGAGGAGCGCGTCAGGTACTTCTCTTCGAGCGTCTCGAGCGTCCGCCGGTTCCGGCGGATGAGGACCGCCTCGGCCACGAGCAACGGGACCAGGGAAGCGAGGATGAGAGCGCCCGAGAGCAGGACAAACAGCCGGATCCGTCGGCGTCCGGAACCCCCGCTCACGATAACGACATTATAGCGGCCGCGTCGAGCCACTCCGGAATCGGCACCGAAGGCTCGACCCGCGCCCGCCCGATCTCCTCGAGCAGGACCCCCGCGGTGCCCGCGGCCGTCGCCTTCTTGTCGAGCGCGAGCAGCGGCGCGAGCTTCTTCGGGTCGCGCTCGGGCTGCGGGAAAGGGCCCAGCCTGGAGAGCGTCCGGCGGATCGCCGCGGCGTCCTGCTCCGACAGGCCGGCGCGCCGCTTGGAGATTTCCAGCGCCGCGGCGATGCCCCACGCGACCGCCTCGCCGTGCCGGAGCGTTCCCCAGGGGACCGCGCCCTCGAGGGCGTGCCCCAGGGTGTGGCCGAAGTTGAGCAGATGCCGCCGTCCCGCGTCCCGGGGATCGGTTTCGACGATCCCGATCTTGACGCGCGCGGCGCCCGCCAGGAGCGCCACCAGGGCCGCGCCGTCGCGCTCGAGCACGGCCGACAGGCTCTCCGAGGCGCGCGAGGAGAGCTCCGGGTCCGCAACCCAGGCTGCCTTGTATGCCTCCACGAGCCCGGCGCGATAGTCCCTGTCGGGCAGCGTCGCGAGGCAGACCGGGTCCGAGAGCACCGCGCGCGGGGGATGGAAAGCGCCCAGCAGGTTCTTCCCGCGAGGATGATTGACGGCGGTCTTCCCGCCGATCGCGGCGTCGGCCATCCCGGCCGTCGTCGTCGGCACGGCATTCCACGCCACGCCGCGCAGCAGGATCGCCGCGGCAAACCCGGTTACGTCCGTCGCGACTCCTCCGCCGACCGCCACGAACGCGTCGTCGCGCCGCAGACCGGCCGCGAGCGCCGCTTCGGAGATTTTCTCCACGTTCGCCAGCGACTTCGCCGCTTCGCCGTCCTCGATCTCGAAATCGAGAAGGACGGCGGAGCCCAGCGCCTTGCGGATCGGATCCGACGCCGAGCGGGCGGAGGCCGGCGACACGAGGAGGAAACGGCCCGAGGGCGACACGAGATAGCGAGAGGCGTCACGCAGAAGCCCCTCGCCGACCCAGATCGCTCCCTCGCCCGCCGGGATCCGCTCGACCCGGGGTGTCGCGGGCGTCGGGCTCACTCCGATGGCCGGCCCGGCGGGGCGAGTCCCAGCTCGGCGAGCTGACCCGGCAGCACATCGGCGGGGGCCTTCGTCATCAGATCGATGCCCGACGTCGTCTTCGGAAACGCGATGACGTCCCGCAACGACGTGGCTCCCGCCGCGATCGCGCAGATCCGGTCGAGCCCGAGGGCGATGCCGCCGTGCGGTGGCGCGCCGTACCTCAGCGCGTCGAGCAGGAAGCCGAACCGCTCGCGGCCCTCCTCCGCCGAGATCCCGAGCACTCGGAACACGCGCTCCTGGAGGTCGGCGCGGTGGATCCGGATGGAGCCGGATCCGAGCTCCCAGCCGTTGACCACGACGTCGTACGCGCGCGCGCGCACGCTGCCGGGATCCGACTCCAGGCGGTCCAGGTCCTCTTCCCGCGGTCCGGTGAAGGGATGGTTCATCGGGAACCATTGTCCCGTGGCCTCGTCCCGGCCCAGGAGCGGGAACTCGGTGACCCAGCAGAAGGCGTACCGGGACTCGTCGACGAGCTTGAGCTCCCGCGCGGCTTCGGCGCGGAGCGTCGCGAGGGCCGCGAACGCCGCGCCCTCTTTGTCGGCGACGACGAGCAGGAGATCGCCGTCCTCGACGCCTCCCGCGGCCAGGATCTCGGCCAGCTTCGCCTCGGAGAGCGCCTTCTTCGCCGGCGAGCTGATCTCGCCTCCGACACGCTTCATCCAGAGCAGCCCCGCCGCGCCGTGCTCGCGGGCCTTCTCGGTCAGCTCGTCGAGACGCTTGCGCGAAAACGCGGCGCCGCCCGGCACACGCAGCCCCCGCACCGTGCCGCTCCCGCCGAGCGCTTTCTCGAAAGGAGCGAACCCGGTTCCCGCGGCGGCCCTCGAGAGGTCGACGAGCGGCAGCCCGTAACGCAGGTCCGGCCGGTCCGTCCCGTACTTCTCCATCGCCTCGCGGAACGCCAGCCGCGGGAAAGGCCGGGCCGCCGTGATCCCCGCGGCCGCGAACGCCTCCTCGAGGAACGCCTCGACGGTGTCGAAGATCTCCTCCTCGGTCGGAAAGGACATCTCGAGATCGATCTGGGTGAACTCGAACTGGCGGTCCGCGCGAAGGTCCTCGTCGCGGAAGCAGCGGGCGATCTGGAAGTACTTCTCGAAGCCCGACATCATCAGGATCTGCTTGAAGAGCTGGGGCGACTGAGGCAGCGCATAGAACTTGCCGCGGTGCACGCGGGACGGCACGAGGAAATCGCGGGCGCCTTCGGGGGTCGAGCGCGTGAGCATGGGCGTCTCGACCTCCAGAAAGCCCCGGTCGTGGAGCACTTTCCGGACGCGGAAAGCGATCTCGTCGCGGAGAACGAAGTTCTGCAGCATGGCCGGGCGGCGCAGATCGAGGTAGCGGTACTCGAGCCGCAGCTCTTCGGTCGCATTCGTGCGGTCCTCGACCACGAAGGGCGGCGTCTCGGAACGCGCCAGAAACACGAGGCGCTTCGCCACCACTTCGACGTCCCCCGTGGTCAAGTCCCGATTGCGCTGGCCCTCTCCGCGAAGAACCACATCGCCCTCGATCTCGACGACGTCCTCGCTCCGCGCCTCGGAGGCCGCCTTCACGGCTTCCGCCGGGCACCGCGCCCCGTCGAAGACCACCTGGACGAGACCGCTCCGATCCCGGATGGACAGAAAGATCAGCTCGCCCAGGTCCCGCCGGCGGCCGACCCAGCCTTTCAGAACCACGGTGCGCCCGGCGTCCGCGGCGCGGAGCTCCCCCGATTTCTGACGAGTCGTCGGCGTCATCGTTCCCTCGCCGCGCCGAACCGCTCGGCGAGCTCGGTCCGCGGAAACGTCTCTTGTTCTCCCGTCGCCAGATCCTTGATCGTCACCTTTCCGTCCTCTCGTTCGCGGGACCCCAGGAGCACGGCGCGCACGCCGCCCGCTCGCTGGGCGTGCCGTCCCGGGTCGGCGAGAATCTGCGCCGCCCGCGACAGCCCCTTGCCGATGCCGCGGCCCGCCAGGTCGCTCTCCACCGTCGCGTCGGGCATGACGGCCCGCAGCTCGGAAGCCACGGCGAGCGCGTAAGCGAGCTCGTCCTTGGAGTCGGGCACCACCCAGAACAGCGGCCTCTCGGGGCGGGCGTCCGTCGTCATGAGCGAGACGAGCCGGTCTTCGCCGATGGCGAATCCCACCGCGGGCGTCGGCGGCCCGCCGAGATGGGCCACGAGGCCGTCGTAACGGCCGCCGCCCAGGATCGCGTTCTGCGCGCCGAGCCTCTCCGAGGCGACCTCGAACACCGTGCGGGTGTAGTAGTCGAGGCCGCGCACGATCGCCGCGCTCTCGGTGAAGCGCACGCCGGCCTGGCGCAGAAGCTCCTTGAGCTCTTCATGGTGCCGGCGCGACTCCTCGTCCAGAAACTCCAGGGTCGACGGAGCGCCCCGGAGGAGCGAGACGACTTCGGGGTCCTTCGAGTCGAACAGGCGCAGAGGGTTTTCCTCGAGCCGGCGCGCGTCCTCGGGGCCGAGGGACGCGGCCTTCGGCCGGACGTGCTCCCGGAGGGCCAGGGAGAACGACTCCCGCGCCGCGCCGCTCGGGATGCAGTTGAGCGTGGCCGTCAGGTCCGTGAAGCCGAGGGCTTCCAGGAACCGGAAGAGCATCGCCAGGACTTCCGCGTCCCCCGCGGAGCCCGCCACGCCCAGCAGCTCGACGCCGATCTGGCGGAACTCCCGATAACGGCCGGCCTGGGGCTGCTCGTAGCGGAACTGCGGCCCGGCGTACCAGAGGCGAATGGGCCGGGGCATCTCCTGCAGGCCATGCTCCACCAGCGCGCGGACGACTCCCGCGGTGTTCTCCGGGCGCAGGGTCAGCGAGCGGCCCTTGCGGTCGGGGAACGTGTACATCTCCTTGTGAACGATGTCGGTCGTCTCCCCCACCGACCGGGAGAAGAGCTCGGTCGACTCGAAGACGGGCGTGCGGATCTCGCCGTAGCCGAAGGACCCGAAGACGCGCCGGGCGACGTGCTCGACGGCCGCATACTTCTCGCTGTCGGGCGGGAGCAGGTCGTGCGTGCCCTTGGGCGCCCGGAGCTTGACGCTCACCTCGCCCAGGCCCCGTCGATCTTGAAGTACTCCTCTTTGTAGCCCAGGTAGTTGAGGTGGTAGTGCCGCAGGTCGGCGACCTCGGCCTCCGAGAGCTCGCGCACTTTCTTCGCCGGCGCTCCCAGCCAGAGCGTCCGAGGCGGCACGATCGTCCGCGGCGTCACGAGGGCCCCCGCCCCGATGAAGGCGGACTCGCCGACGTCGGCGCCGTCCATCACGGTGGCCCGGATGCCGATGAGCGCTCCGCGCCGGACGGTCGCTCCGTGCACGATCGCGCCGTGGCCGAGGGTGACTTCCTCTTCGAGGATCGTGGGATGCGTGCCCTGCGTGACGTGGATCGCGCAGTTGTCCTGGATGTTGGAGCGCGCGCCGATCCGGATGAAGTGGCAGTCGCCGCGGACCACCGAGTTGTACCAGACCGACACGTCGTCCCCGAGCACGACGTCCCCGATGACGGCGGCCGTCTCGGCGAGATAGACCCGCTCTCCGAGACGCGGTCGCTTTCCGGCGTATTCCCTGACGATTCCCATCCCCATGAAGCCGGGCAATTTAGCACGGTTTCCGAGCTCGGCCGGCGGCCACGGCCAGGCTCCCGCGCGCAGGAGCCGGGGCGGATCGACGGTCGCGTCGACGAGCGTCGAGGGCAGCCCTCCGGCCGTCCATCCGCCGTCCACGAGGACGTCGATGTCGTGCTCGAAGAGCTCCACGACCTCTCCCGGATCGACGCGCGCCCGCTGGCCGGAGGGATTCGCGCTCGTGCCGGTGACCGGCCCGACACGCGAAAGCAGCCGTCGCAGCGGCTCGTGCGCCGGGATCCGCAGACCGAGGTTCGGCTGGCCGAGCGAGGCGGGCAGGGGCTCGCGGAGAGGCACGACGACGCTCAGCGGCGCGGGCCAGACGTCGAAGTACGGCTCGAGCGCCGCCGCGGGAGCCGCCACGCCGAGAGCGTCGAGCTGCCCGCGCTCGGAAAAGAGCACGAGCAGAGGCTTCCGCTCGCCGCGGCCCTTCGCCGCGAGCACGCGGGCGACGCCGGCCTCGCTCTTCGGGTCCGCGGCGAGAGCGTAGAAGGTCTCGGTCGGAATCGCCGCCACGCCGCCGTTGCGGAGAAGCGCGGCCAGCTCCGCCAGCGTCTCTTCCGAAGCCAGGAGCTCGGCGATCGGGATCCGGCGCACCTCAGCCCCCGACGTAGCGATCGTAGAGAGAGCGGGCGCGCATCGGATCGGCCGTGCCCCGAACCACGCAGCGGCCGTCGGGGAAGATCGTCAGGCTGACGTCCTCGACGTCGGCGTTGAGAAGCTGCGGGGATTTCCGGACGCGTCCGAGCGGAGAGAGGCGCCGCTCCAGGGCGTCGAAGTCGGGCCGGACGCGCGCCGACGGTGTCACCTGCACGGACTGACGGCCGCAGAGCTTCACGAGCTCCGACACGCCCTCGCCTTCGAGGGCGGGAAACCGTCCGTCCCGGCAGACCGGACAGGCGCGGGAGGGAGCCGCGCCCTCGAACAACCGGCGGGAGGCGAATCCTTCGTCCCAGACCGACATCGTGAGCAGGCCGCGCGCGGGCTCCGCCCCGACCGCGAGTCGCAGCGCCTCGGTCATCGCGATCGAGGCCACGAGCGGCGGCAGCGTCGGCACGACGCCGACCGTGTCGCAGGTCGGCCCTGTGCCCGGCGGGGGGAGCGCCTCGAGGTAGCAGCGTAAACAAGGGCCCCCCGGCCGGAAGATCGCCACCCGCCCCTCGGCGCCCACGCAGGCGGCGTAAACGGACGGCCGCTCGAGCGACCGCGCCGCGTCGGACACGAGGAGCCTCGTCTCGAAGTTGTCGGACGCGTCGAATGCGAGGTCGTGGCCGGCAAGCAGAGCGCGCGCATTGGCCGCCGAAAAATCGTCGACGACGGCGCGCACCGGGATGGCCGGATCGATCTCGGCCAGCCGCGCCGCGGCGGCTTCGGCCTTCGGCGTGATCCGGGCCGCGTCGTCCGCGTCGAAGAGGAACTGGCGAGTCAGGTTCGAAGCCTCCACCACGTCGCGGTCGACGATCGTCAGTCGCCCGACGCCGGCACGGAGCGCTTCCTCCGCTGCCGCGGCGCCCACGGCGCCGGCTCCGATGAAGACGATCGAGAAACCGCGGATCCGCTCCTGTCCCTCGGTCCCGATGCCGGGAAAGAGCGTCGACCGCGAATACCGATCCGAATCCGTCATCGGGCCGCCTCGAGAAGAGTGCGGGCGTGCTTCATGGCCGTCTCCGGGATCGTTTCGCCGGCCAGCATCCGCGCAATCTCGGCCACGCGCTCCCGGGCGTCGAGCCGGCGCACGGACGCGACGGTGCGGCCGCCGATTTCGCGCTTTTCCGCGCGCAGGTGCGTTCGCGCGAGCGCGGCGATCTGCGGGACGTGCGTGACGCACAGGACCTGCTCCGAGTCGGCGAGCGCGCGGAGCTTGCGGCCGACGACCTCGGCGACGCGCCCTCCGATTCCCGCGTCGACCTCGTCGAAGACGAGCGTCCGGCCCCGGCCCCGGCCGGAGGCGACCGAGCGGATCGCGAGCTGGAGGCGGGAGAGCTCGCCGCCAGACGCGATCTTTTCGAGTGGCTTTTCGGTCTCGCCGGGATTGGGCGCGAAGAGAAAGGCGCCGGTCTCGAGGCCTCCCGGCCGCGGCCGGTCGTCGGGCAGGGTTTCGAGGGCGAGGCGAAGCTTCGCCTTCTCGAGCGCGAGCCCGCGCAGCTCCTTCTCGACGGCCGCCGAGAACTTGGTGGCGGCGGCCTCCCGCTTTCGCGAGAGAGCCGCCGCGGCCTTCCGATAGGCCTCCGCGGACTTCTCGGCTTCGCGGCGGCGGCGGTCCAGGGCCTCTTCGACGTGCGAAAGCTCTGCGCGTTCCTCCTTCATGTCGGAGAGCCGGGCGAGAAGCTCCGAGGCGCTCGGGCCGTACTTGCGCTTGAGCCGGGCGAGCTGTTCGAGGCGTGTCTCGATCGCGGTCAGCCGCGCCGGGTCTCCGTCGACGGACTCGGCGGCGTCGCGCGCGGCCGCGGCGAGGTCGGCGATCCGCCGCTTGAGGTCCTCGGCCTCCTCCTTGTGGGCGCCGAGGCTGGGATCGATCGCCGCCAGCGTTCCAAAGGCCCGCGCAGCTTCCCCCAGGCGGTCGGCCGCGGCCCCCTCCGCCTCCGTGAGAGCGGCGAGCGCGGCCTCTCCGGCGCTCCGGATCCGATCCGCATGCAGGAGCCGCTCGCGCTCCACGGGAAGGGCGCTCTCCTCGGCTTCCGTGGGACCGACCGACTCGATCTCGCGGATCTGGAAGTCGAGCATCTCGAGCTTCTCCCCGCGCTGCCGTCGCGATTCTTCCAGGGCGTCGAGACGCTCCTGCGCTTCCTTCCAGGCCGCGGCTGCATCCTCCACCGCCGACCGCTCGGAGTCCGTTTTCGCGAAGGCGTCGAGCAGCTCGAGGGGCGCGGCCGGGTCGGCCAGTTCCTGCTCCGAGCTCTGGCCGTGGATCGCGACGAGGCGTTCGCCGAGCTTTGCCAGCGTGCGCACCGAAGCGGCCTCGTCTTCGACGAAAGCGCGGCCTCGCCCGTCGGGCGTGAGCTCCCGTCGCAGGAGCAGGCGATCCGAAGCCGAAGCGGGCGCCGGAAGCCCGGCCTCCGACAGGATCGCCCGGACCCCGGAGTCCGCGTCGAACTCGGCGGCCACCGACAGGCGCGCCGCGCCCTCGCGGATGAAGTCGGCGGAACCTCGCCCGCCCGCCACGAGAGAAACGGCGTCCACCAGGATCGACTTTCCGGCTCCGGTCTCTCCGGTCACGACGGTCAGCCCCTCGGCCAGCTCGAGCTCGAGGTCTTCGACGATCGCAAGATTCTTGACCGTCAGCCGGCGGAGCACGCCGGAGAGTCTACCGCTAGGGCTTGACGCTTTTCGTGGCGATGGGCTTCGCCGGAATGCCGCCCACGATGGCTCCGGGCTCGACGGGCTTCGAGGCCACGCCCATGGAGCCGAGGATCGCATCCTTGCCGATCTTGACGCCCGAGAGAACGACCGAATGATAGGTCACGCGGGCACGGTCCCCGATCTCGGTCCGAGCCAGCGTCACATCGTGGATGTCCTCGACGGCGTGCGAGTGAGAGTAGATGTTGGCGTAATCCGAGATCGATGCGTCGTCGCCGATGACCACCTCGCCGCGGTCGTCGATCAGGACGTTGCGGTGGATGGTGACGCCGTCGCCGACGCTCAGGTTGTAGCCGAAAGAGACCTCGACCTCGTGGAAGATCCGGACTTTCTTGCCGCACTTCCGAAATACCCGCTGGGCCAGCATGTAGCGCATCTGGGTGCCGAGGCGGATGTTCCGGCCGACCGGCGAATGGTCGAACATCTGCCAGAACCACAGGAGGGGCTTGATCGGCGCCCACTTCGCGAGGTCGATCTCCTTGTAGTACTCGGCTTCGAGCGTCGCGTTGCGGGGGTCGAAAGAGGCGATCAAAGCCTTGGTCGCGAGCGGAACGTCCGGATCGCCGACCATGGCGTCGAAGTCGACCATCCGGCCCAGGTAGAGCTGGGCCAGGGCGTCGCGGACGATGACGTTGCGGTCGAGGGACGGATCGTCGAGCTTCTCGGCCAGGCGGGCGATGAAGCGCGGAAAGACGTCCTCTCCGACGGAGCCGATCTTGAAGTCTCTCAACGGCATGGCGCGGCACCGTAGCAAACGGGTCCCGGGGAGTCAAACCGGCCGCCGGGGCTCCGAACGTCTTGATCCGCTTCGCCGCGATTCGACGCGTGATAGACAGACCGGAAACGGGCCTGTCTTCCGCCCGAACCAAAGGAGACCAGAGTGAACCACCGACCATCGTCCGGCCGCCGCCGACTCGTGGGGGTCGCAGTTCTCGTCCTCGCCCTGTCCAGCGGGACCTTCACCGAGGCCCAGGATCGCGAACACCACCGGGAGCGGGGCGAAACGACACTGCCCCGAAACATCCTGAAGGCGCTGAAGGGCGACTGGTTGGCGACCTTCAGCGGGTCCACGGCATGCGGGTTCAGCACGATGTGGCTCGATTTCCATCTCGACGAAACCGGACACGGCACTGTGACTCTGGCCTCCGAGCATTTCCGCGACTGCGGGGACAGCGTCACCAGCGGCGCGCCCATGCAAATCGTGACCCTGAATCCCGATGGCAGCGGCGTCATCTTCTTCGGCTGCGACACTCCGAACTGCGGCTTCTCATTCGACCTCCAGGTCTCGCACAACAAACAGATGTTCAACATGACGGCCGAATTTGCCCCCGGCAACTTCCTGGCCGGACTCGCCGTCAAGCAGTGAAGAGGAGGCCGTCATGAAACACCGCGAGTCCATGCGACGAATCCTCATCGCCCTGGTGCTGGCGTTGTTCACCGTATCGCTCGGCCTCGCCCAGGAAGAGGCGCCGGAGGAAAACGAGAAGGCGACGGCGGCGACGAAGATCGCCGTGTCCGATTTGCAGGGCAACTGGGTCGCCACCTTCAGCGGATTCACGGGGTGCGGAGTGTCGACGATGATCGTCGAGTTCGACCTCGACGCCACGGGGAACGGAACCCAGAGTGTCCAGGCCGGCCACTCCGACGGGTGCGGCGACAACACGTACACGAACCGTCCCGTCGGGATCCACTTCTTGAACCCGGACGGCCGCGGCGAAATCGGTTTCGATTGCGGCCCGCCCTGCGGCTTCGTCTTCCCCATGCAGGTTTCGCGGAACAGACAGGTGTTCAACATGTCGGCGGAGTCGGTCGGCGGGAACTACCTGGCGGGAGCCGCCGTCAAGCGGGAAACGGCGACGGCGATGGCCGTGTCCGACTTTCAGGGCGACTGGACCGCCACCTTCAGCGGACTCACGGGGTGTGGAGTGTCGACCCTGCTCATCCACTTCCACCTCGACGCCACGGGCAACGGCACGCAGAGCCTCACGGCCGGCCACTCCGTGGGGTGCGGCGACAACAGCTACACGGGGTTTATCGTCCAGGTCCAGGCGCTGAATCCGGACGGCAGGGGATTCATCGCGTTCGAATGCGGCGTCAACTGCGGCTTCGGATTCGAGTTCCAGGTCTCGCGCAACAAGCAGCTGTTCAACATGTCGGCGCAGCCGGTCGGCGGCAACTACCTGGCGGGAGTCGCCGTCCGGAAGTGACGTTCAGCCGGCCGCGGGAGCCGGAAAGCGCTTCTTCAGGAACTCGAGCGTCAGCGCCACCCCGAAGCCCGAGGCCCCCGGCGGCCAGCCGCTCTGTTCCTTTTCGAAGTGGGCGACGCCGGCGACGTCGATGTGAGCCCACGGCACGCCTTTGGGCACGAACTCCTTGAGGAAGATGCCGGCGTTGATGGTGCCGGCGGCGCGGCCGCCCGTGTTCTTCATGTCGGCCCACTCCGAGCGGATGTTCTCCCGGTACTCCGGCCAGAGCGGCAGACGCCAGATCCGCTCGCCCGTGGCCTCGCCGGCGGCTTCGAGCGCGCGTGCGAGGTCCGCGTCGTCCGTCATGACCGCGGCGCACTCGTGGCCGAGGGCAATCAGGACGGCGCCCGTCAGCGTGGCGAAGTCGAGGAGCACGTCGGGAGAGAATTTCTCGGCGTAGGAGAGCGCGTCGCCCAGGATCAGCCGGCCCTCCGCGTCGGTGTTGTCGACCTCGACGGTCTTGCCGTTGCGCATCCGGAGGATGTCGCCCGGGCGCTGGGCCGACCCGCCCGGCATGTTCTCGGTCACGGGTGCGAGGGCGATCAGCCGCACGGGGAGAGCCGAGGCTTTTGCGGCGGCGAGGCACCCGAAGACCGTCGCGGCACCCATCATGTCGTACTTCATCTCCCCCATCGAGGGCGCGGGCTTGAGGGAGATGCCTCCGGTATCGAACGTGATCCCTTTGCCCACGAGGACCGCGGTTCCCTTCGGCCGGGGTGGCGCGTATTCGCCGACGAGGAAGACCGGCGGCCGTTCGCTGCCGGCGTTGACGCCGAGAAGCCCGCCCATCCGCTCTCGCTCGATCGCCTTCTTGTCGAGCACCCGGAACGAGATGCGCCCGCGCTTGCAGAGCGCCCGGGCTTCGCCGGCGAGCTCGGCGGGACCGAGGTCGTTGCCGGGCGTGTTTCCGACATCCCGGACCCAGCGCACCGCTTCGGCGATCGCCTCGGCTTCCCGGACGGCGCCGGCGAGGGAGCGCGCGGAGACGCCCGGCGGCGGGACCACGATGACGCGGCCGGCGCCGCGGCCCGGGGAGCGCGAAGACTTGTAGCGGTCGAACGCATAATCCGCCAGAGCGATCTGGGGCAGCAGGGCACGAAAGGCGTCTTCCGTGAGCCCGGCGCCGAAGGCCAGGACAATGGGCCGGCCGGGCCTCTCGAGCGCCTGCCGGACCGCTTTGCGCAGGGCCGAGCGCCAGCGCGCCGCGGACGCGGGCGCCTTCCCGAGCCCGCAGAGCAGAAAGTCGCGGCCCGGCGGCCCGCCGGCCGCGAGCTCCTTCTCCTTGCCCGTGAACCCCGTGGCGCGCACGGCCGCGCGAACTCCCGACGTCCACGCTGCGGGTGATCCGGCGGCGGGGTCGCGCCCTTCGTACAGAAAAACGACTCGGGTGGCTGCGGCGACGCGCGGCGGGGAATCCGTCAGCCGTATTCGCATGGGCCACCTACGATAACAGAGCCCTCGATTGTGCTAAGTTTTCCGCCCCATGACGACGATCACAGAAACGCACCTCTCGAACGCGCGCCTTTCCCGCCGCGGGAAGGTCCGCGAGCTCTACGATCTCGGAGAGTCTCTCCTTCTCGTCGCGAGCGACCGGATCTCGGCGTTCGACGTCGTGCTTTCGCCCGGGATCCCCGACAAGGGCAGGATCCTGACCCAGCTCTCGACCTTCTGGTTCCGGAAGTTCGGCGACGTCGAGAACCACCTCCTCGAAACCGACGTGGCGCGCTTTCCGGAAGAGCTCCGAGCCGACGCGCCTCTTTTGGCCGGGCGCTCGGTCATCGTCAAGAAGTGCGAGGTCATCCCCTTCGAGTGCGTGGCCCGCGGCTACCTCGCCGGATCGGGCTGGTCGGAGTACAAGAAGACCGGCCGGGTCTGCGGCATCGCCCTCCCCTCCGGACTGCGCGAAGCGGACCGGCTGCCCGAGCCGATCTTCACGCCGGCCACGAAGGCCGAGACCGGGCACGACGAGAACATCTCCTTCGAGACGATGGCCCGGCAGCTCCCGGAGGGCGAAGCCGAGCGCCTGCGCGACATGACGCTCTCGCTCTACGGCCGGGCCGCCGACCAGGCCGCGTCGCGCGGCCTCATCCTGGCGGACACGAAGCTCGAGTTCGGTCGCCTCGACGGCCGCATCGTGTGGATCGACGAGGCGTTCACGCCCGACTCCTCGCGCTACTGGGACGCCGCCCTGTACAACCCGGGCCGCGGGCAGGCCTCCTTCGACAAGCAGTTCGTCCGGGACTGGCTCGACTCGACCGGCTGGGACAAGCGGCCGCCGGCCCCGAAGCTGCCCGACGGCGTCGTCCGGACGACCCGCGAGAAGTATCTCGATGCCTTCCGCAAGCTGACCGATGCGATGCCGGAGCACCTCGAGCCGTAAGCCCTGAGGCCCGATCCCCGCTCAGGGTTTCCGGAAGATCTCCGACAGGAAACTCGACACGCGGTCCACGGGCCGGCACGCGAGGTCCGGAAACGCCGAGGCGTCTCCCGCGTTGCCCGAGGGCAGATAGACCGTCTGAAAGCCGAGGGCCGCGGCTTCCTTGAGTCGCGACGCGGCCGCCGGCACGCGCCGCACCTCGCCGAGAAGGCCGATCTCGCCGAAGAAAACGGCGCGCTCCGGCAGAGCCTGACTCCGCGCCGAGGACGCGAGCGCCGCCACGACCGCCAGGTCGGCCGCCGGCTCCGAGACTTCGAGCCCGCCCGTGCACGAGACGAAGACCTCGCGAGACGAGAGCGGCAGGCCCGCGCCTTCGAGCACCGCCATCAGAAGCGCCAGCCTTCCCCCGTCGAGGCCGATCGCCACGCGGCGCGGCGACCCCGCCGAGACCCCGCCGACGAGTGCCTGGATCTCGACGAGGACCGAGCGAGTCCCTTCGCGCGCCGCGGTGACGGCGCTCCCCGGCAGCCCCGCGCGGCGTTCGGCCAGGAGAACCGCGGAAGCATCCGGCAGCTCCGCGAGGCCCTCGCCGGTCATCTCGTAGAGGGCGATCTCGTCGACAGGCCCGAAGCGATTCTTCGTGGCGCGGAGAAGGCGGCGCGCGCCCCCCCGGTCGCCTTCGATCGAGATGACCGCGTCGACCAGGTGCTCGAGCGACTTGGGACCGGCGAGGTTGCCGTCCTTGGTCACGTGCCCCACGAGGAGGACCGGAACTCCGCTCGCCTTGGCGTACCGCGTCAGCTCGCCCGCCGCGGCGCGGACCTGCGAAACCGTGCCCGGCGAAGAGGCGAGCGTCGGATCCGCCACGGCCTGAATGGAATCCACGACGACGAGCGCGAGGGAGCGCTTTCGCGCCTCGGCCTCGGCCACGATGCGCGAGACGTCCGTCTCCGGAAGCACGAGCAGGCGGCCATCCCGGATGCCCAGCCGCTCGGCGCGCAGACGGACCTGCGCCGCGGATTCCTCGGCGCTCGCATAAAGCACGTCCCCGGTGCCGTCGGCGGCGAGGCCGCGGCCGGCCTGGAAGAGCAGCGTGGACTTGCCGATGCCCGGCTCGCCTCCCAGAAGCACGACCGAGCCTGCCACGAGCCCTCCGCCGAGCACGCGGTCGAATCCCGGCATGCCCGTCGCCCGCCGCGGCCCGTCGAGCGACGCGATCTCCGCGATCGGAACGGATTGCGACGCGAGGCCCGGCGTCGACGCGGGGGCGGCTCTGGTCCGGGCCTCTTCGACGTAGGAATTCCAGTCGCCGCACTCCGGGCAACGTCCCATCCACTTCGGCGCCGTGGCGCCGCAGGACTGACACGCGAAGACCGTCTGGACGCGTCCCATGCTCGGTGGCTTCCTCGTCCTTCTAGTAGACGGCGCCGGCCAGGTACTTCATGTCGTCGTCGCCCCAGCGCACCCCGGCGCCCACGAAGAGCGAGTCGCGATTGGCCTTGGTGTTCAGAAGATCGTCCCAACCCCCGATGAAGAACACGGAGGGCGAGAAGTAGTAGCGTCCGCTCAGCTTCGCGTGGGGATTCAGGCCGTCTTCGCCGCCGATGTCCCACATCTCCGCGGAGAATCGCAGTCGGTCCTTCAGTGTCATGTAGTCGATGCCGGCCCCGCCGGAGTTCTGGATCACCCCGGCCCGCCCGACCCAGTTCCCCAGACGGTACCCGACCTCGGCCGAGATCGCGATCGAGTCCTTGAACTCGGCCTGATCCTGCCGGACGGTCTCGGTGTGTCCGTCGGGGTACGTCGTGGTCGTGATCGTGGAAGTGTCGCGCCGCACCCCGAATGGCTCGCTCGAAAGCTCGAGCCGGTAGAAGCGCGACTCGCCGACCTTCGCGAGGTCGACCGAGAAGAAGCCCTGGCCCTTGTCGTGATTCGTCAGGTACTCGGCGCGCAGGCCGAGATCGAGGTTCCACTTCTTGACCTTCGTCATCGCGCCGCTGAGGCTGTCGACGCCCTCCTTCACGGCGACGAGCGCCTCGTTGAGGTTCTTGCTGGTCTCGTCGCTCTGGACGAGCTGGCCCACGGTGCCCTGGCCTTCGGCGATCCGGCCCGTGATGGCGTTCATGTTGTCGACGGTCGTCTGGAGCTTGGCCGTCAGCTGTTTCGCGTTCGAGATGCTGTCGGTGACATTGCCCGAATTGGACGCGACGAGCTTGTCGATCCGGTCCACGAGCGTGGTCATCTGAGTCGAGAACTCTTTGAAGTTCGCGGTCGTGGCGTCGATGTTGGCGCGGTTGGACTCGAGGATCTTCCGCAGCTCCTGCGAGAGGATCAGGACGTTGTCGACGATGCCGGTCAGCCGTTCCTCGCCCAGGGCGCCGCCCAGGGACGTCTTGAGGTTCGAGGTGATGTCGCGGATGTCCACCTCGATGTCCCGGGCGAGCTTCGTGATCTGGTCGAAGGACACCGGGGCCTCGCCCTTGAGGGTTGCCCCCTCCTGAAGTGCGGCCGCGGCGACCGGGCCGGGAATCAGCTCGACGTACTTGTCGCCCAGCATCCCCAGGCTCTGGATGGAGGCGGAGGCCCCTTCGCGCAGGGCCACGTCCCTGGTCAGCTCGAGATCGACGACGGCCTTGCCTCCGACCAGGCGGATCTTGGCCACCTTGCCGACGAGCACACCGGCCATGCGCACATCGGATTTCTCCTTGAGACCCGCCACGTCGTCGAACTGGACGGAGATCCCGCGGCCCGGAGCACGGCCGAGGTTCAAGTCCTCGATCTTCCAGATGAGGATCCCCGCGAGGACGAGTGCGATCAGAAAAAAGGCTCCGACCTTCGCTGCCTGGCTCATCGCGCCTCCGAAATGGTTTTGCCCCTCGCTCTCTCCGACTCGACGGTCAACGGGCCCTCGGCCCGGCCTTCGACGAACTGCCTCACGGCCGGGTCGCTCGAGTGCAGGAACTCCTCCGGCGGCCCCTCGAACAGGATCCGGCCCCCGAAGAGAAGTGCCAGGCGGTCGCCGATCTTCCCCGCGCTCGGAATGTGATGCGTGATCGTGACGATGGTCGGCTCCATCTGGTGGCGGATCCCGAGAATCACCTCCGCGATGATATCGGTCATGATCGGGTCGAGCCCCGTGTTGGGCTCGTCGAAGAGCAGGATCTCCGGCTTGTGGGCGATGGCCCGGGCGAAGCCGACCCGGCGGCGCATGCCTCCCGAGAGCTCGGAGGGCCGCTTCGACCCGATGTCGGGCAGCTGCACGAGCTCGAGACACTCCTCGACCCGCGCCCGAACCTCGGCCGGGCTCCGGCGGCCCGTGCGACGCAAGGGAAAGGCGATGTTGTCGAAGACGCTCATCGAATCGAAGAGGGCGCCTTCCTGGAAGGCCATGCCGAATTTCTTGCGGAGCTCGTTGCGGCCGACCCCGTCGAGCTCCCAGAAGTTCTGGCCGTCGACGAAGACTTCGCCGGCGTCCGGGCGGAGGAGCGCGATCAGATGCTTCAGCAACACGCTCTTGCCGGTGCCGGAAGGGCCCACGATCACGAGCGACTCCCCCGCGGCCACGGAAAGATTCACTCCGTCGAGGACGACGTGGCCGCCGAAGTTCTTCCGCAGGTTCCGCACCTGAAGCTTGGCCTGGCCCTGGGCCTGGGCCGAGCGATTCCGGGGGCTCGCGGTCAAAAGAGAAGCCTCGTGAGGAAGAAGTCGGCCAGCAGGATCGCGAGGCTGCCGACGACGACCGCCTGCGTCGTCGCGCGGCCCACGCCCTCCGCTCCGCCCTCCGTGTGATACCCCCGGACGCAGGCCACGACCGAGAGGATCAGGCCGAAGACCGCAGCCTTTGCGAGGCCGACGGTGAAGTCCTCCATGTCCAGGAACTCGAACGAGCTGTCGTAGTACGTGACGGGGTTGGCGCCGAGCAGCTGCACCGACACGAAATACCCGCCGTACATGCCGACGACGTCGCCCATGACCACGAGCAGCGGCAGCATGAGGGTCGACGCAAACACGCGGGGCACGACCAGGTACTGCACGGGCTCGGTGGCGAGCGCTTCGAGGGCGTCGATCTGCTCGGTGACGCGCATGCTGCCGATCTCGGCGGCCATCGCGCTGCCGACGCGGCCGGAGACCATGAGGGCCGAGAGCACGGGCGCCAGCTCGCGCGTCAGCGAAAGCGCCACGACCGCTCCGACGAGGCTTTGCGCATTGAAACGCGCGAAGCCGGTGTAGGTCTGAAGAGCCAGCACCATCCCGGTGAAGAGCGTCGTCAGAAACACCAGCGGGATCGAGTCGACCCCGACGCGGACCATCTGGCGCACCCACTCCGGCGCGTCATAGGGCGGGCGCGGGGCCCACACGAGAATCCGGCCGAGCATCCAGAAGAAACGACCGAGCTGCTCGAGGAAGCGAATGATGCCGCGCCCGATCGTTTCGAGGAAGCGGACGATCACCCTGGCGACTCCGTCGGATCTTCCCCCGACTCGACGTGGACGCGGGGCACGCGCGGGCCGATGCCGCAGAGGATCTCATAGGGAATCGTGCCGGCGGCGTCCGCGAGCTCCCACGCCGTGACGGTGTCGCGACCGTCGGTGCCCAGGCACACGGCGCGATCGCCGCGGCGGACAGGCGCGTCCGACGCGTCCACGAGAGTGACGTCCATGCTGACCGCCCCCACCACGGGCGCTCGCTTCCCCCCGAGAAGAACCGCGACTCGTCCCGAAAAGCTGCGCCGGAATCCGTCATGATAGCCGATGGGAAGCACGGCGATCGTCGTGGGACGCTCGGTGACGAAGCGGCCTCCGTAGCCCAGCGGCGTGTCGGCCGGAACGCGGCGCACGGCAGTCACGCGCGCCTCGAGGGTCATCGCGGGAACGAGCGAGGCCGCCTCGGAGAATCCGCGGGGAGCAATTCCGTAGAGCGCGAGACCCGGCCGCACGGCGTCCAGCCAGGCCGGCTCTGCCCCGAGAATGGCGGCGGAGTTGGAGGCGTGGACGAGGCCCGGCGCGAGCCCGGCATCGCGCAGGCGGGACGCCGCGGCGCGCAGGCGCTCGACCTGCCGCGCGGTCTCGGGAGACGACGGATCGTCGGCGCGGGAAAGGTTTGCGAAGGTTCCGGCCAGCCGCAGGCCCGGAGCGTGCCGGAAGAGAGCAACCACGAAGTCCAGCTCCTCCGGGCGGAAGCCCGCGCGGCCCATGCCGGTGTCGAGCTCGAGATGCACCGGCAGCGGAACGGAGGCGCCCTTTGCGGCGGCCGCGATCCCCTCGGCCTGGGCCGCGTCGTAGAGCGTCGGGGTCAGACCGTAGGCGGCGAGCCGGGGCACGTCCTCGGGGTCCACGCGCGAGAGAACGAGGATCTCCCCGGCAATCCCGCCGCGTCGGAGCGCCGTCCCCTCCTCCGGATTCGCGACCGCGAAACGGTCGGCGCCCGCGCGGGCGAGGCGCGCCGCCACCGGACCCGCGCCGTGGCCATAGGCATCCGCCTTGACCACGGCGTAGAGGCGGCGGGGCGCCACTCGATCCGCGAGAAACCGGTAGTTCGATGCGATCCCGTCGAGATCGACGAGCGCCCGAACCGGAAGTGGAGAGTTGAGAGTCGAGAGTTGAGAGTCCACGCGCCGCCGATTCTCTCCCGTCGGGCGTTCCCGACGCTAAACCCTAAACTCTCAACACTCAACCCGTCTAGAAGGGCTGCCCCGACGTCTCGGCGGGGGGTCCGCCGGCATAGTTGGCGAAGGTCATGTGATCACCGAGAAAGACCAGCGGGAAGTCGCCCGTGGGACCGTTGCGCTGCTTGGCGATGATGACGTCGGCGATGCCCTTGCGTTCCGTTTCGCGGTCGTAGAGCTCTTCGCGGTAGAGGAATACGACGACGTCCGCGTCCTGTTCGATGGAACCCGAGTCCCGGAGGTCGGCGAGCTGGGGCTTGCGGAGCTCGCCCTTGCGCTGCTCGGGCTGACGCGAGAGCTGGGAGAGCGCGATGATCGGGACCCGCAGCTCCTTCGCGAGGAGCTTCAAGCCGCGCGAGATCATCGAGACTTCCTGCGTCCGGTTGTCGAAGCGGCCGTGGCCCGCCATCAGCTGCATGTAGTCGACGAGCAAGAGGTCGAGGCCCTTCTCCCGCTTGAGGCGCTGGCCCTTGGCCCGCATCTCCGGCACGTTGAGGGCCGCGCTGTCGTCGATGAAGAAGCGCGTCGCGTGGATCTTGGACTGGGCCAGGACGAGCCGCTGCATCGCCTCCTTGGAGGCGAATCCGTCGCGGACCTTCTTCGCGTCGACGTCGGCCTCGGAACAGAGCACGCGGAAACCGAGCTGCTCCTTGGACATTTCCAGCGAGAAGAAGCCGACCGAGCGGCCCTCCCGGATGGCGACGTGCTGAGCGATGTTCAGCGCGAAGGAGGTCTTCCCGACCGCCGGCCGAGCCGCGATGACGATCAGATCCGTGCCCTGCAGGCCCGAGGTCATCCGGTCGAGCTCGGTGAATCCGGTCGCGAGCCCCGACAGCATGCCCTGCCGGCCGCGGGCATCCTCGATGATCTCGAGGTTGTGGCGCACGACCTGCCCGATCGCCTCGAACCCGCCTCGGACCGCCCCTTCGGCGATGTCGAAGATCTCGCCGGTCGCCTCGCCCAGCAGGGCCTCGGCGTCGCGCTCGCCGGACAGCCCGTCCCGGACGATTTTCTGGCCCGCCCGGATGAGGCGGCGGAGGGTCGCTTTCTCCTTGACGATCCGGGCGTAGTGCTCGACGTTGCCCACGTCGGGCACGCCGTCGAGGAGAGCGGTCAGGTAGGCGGCGCCGCCGGCCTTCTCGATCCCGCCCGCGCGGTCGAGCTCCTCCTTGAGCGTGAGGATGTCGATCTCGGCAGAACGCTCCGAGAGCTCGAGCATCGCGTTGTAGATGCGGCGGTGCGTGTCCGGGAAGAAGTCTTCCTGCGATATGACCGGGACGACGAACGAGAGCGCGGATGGATCCAGCAGGATCGCGCCGAGCACCGAGCGCTCGGCTTCGAGATTCTGCGGCAGACCTTTTTCGGAAGTGATTTCTTCGAGCATCGGGGAATTGCCCGCGAGTCTCCTCCCCCGAGCCGCCAAAGTCATCAGCAGAGATTTCGACAGGTCGCCCGCGTTTTCCACAGCATCATGAGACGACCCGCGGTGGGACAGATGATGTCCGAGAGGACGAAGTCCTCCCGGACATCATCCCGAGGAGCGCAGCGACGAGGGATCCCGGAATTGATTGGGGATCCTCCCGGACATCATCCCGAGGAGCGCAGCGACGAGCCGACCACCGACCCGACCACCGGAGGCAAACCCCCGGCAGTAGGGAACGCTGCGCGAAGCGCAGCGGTTAGGCAGACCCACGGCAGTAGGCAACGCCGACCGCAGGTCGGCGGTATCGATCCCGGAATCGAATCGGATGCCGGGGATCTCCGTCCCCGTCTCGTAAGCCTGCCGACTTCGGGATCCCTCGCTATCGCTCGGGATGACGGCTCAGAGCCTGCCGACTTCGGGATCCCTCGCTATCGCTCGGGATGACGGCTTAGGGGCTCTGCTGGGGACGTGGCTTAGA
>Ga0207691_10000585_pt1 | contig 36368 bp, 30 predicted proteins | sample KBSM13metaG_FD_184327 | JGI IMG/M metagenome (GOLD analysis project Ga0207691, IMG submission 184327) | Miscanthus rhizosphere microbial communities from Kellogg Biological Station, Michigan, USA - KBS M1-3 metaG (SPAdes) (version 2) | ecosystem: Host-associated > Plants > Roots > Rhizosphere >...
CGCGCCTATTGCCGCTCCACGCGCGCACACAACACCGTCGAGGTAGACGGCGAAGACCAGTGTGAGTTCTGGGGCGCTTTCCGGGTCGCACGCCGTGGCCACGTCCGCGACGTGTTGTGGTCGCCCGGGAGCGACGGATTTCGTCTAAGCGCCTGGCATGACGGGTATCGTCGTTTGCCCGGGCAACCGACCCCAAACAATTCGTTCTGACCCCATTTCGCAGCTTATTCCAGCTCGGATTTCGCGAGCTCCACGTCGAGCCGTTCCATCGCGTCGGCGGGCGTGCACTTCGCCGCTTCCTGGTAGAGCCTTTCGGCGTCGGCCATCCGCGTCTTGCCGAACAGCATGATGAGGCCGTTCGCATATTCAATGCGCGCGATCGCGGAATCGGGATTGAGCTTCAGCGCCTTCTGGTAGTGCTCGAGCGCCGAATCCTTTTTCGCGCCGTACGTCATGCCGGCGACAATGCCGCCGACCTTGTCGATGATTTCAGCCTGGTACGACCCGAACGCAGTGTGCGCATCGGCATGCTTGGCTTCGAGCTTGAGCGCGGTCACGAGCGCTTCCTTGACCTTGCCGCCGAACCCCTGGGCGAGCGCCCTGGTGATCGAGATGCCCTGGCTGTAGCGGCCGAGCGAATACGCGTAAAGATAATGCGCGTTGGCATCCTTCGGAGCCTCGCTGCGACGCTCGTCCGCCCAACCGGCGGCTTCCTCGAGCAGCGCGAGCTTTGCCGATTCGGATTTCTCGAGGTAGTTCGCGTATATCATCTGCGCTTTGACGGCCGCATTCATGCCCGGGCCCCCGGCTTTGCGTCCCGCCGCAACGGCGTCGGCGAAGTCGCCGGCGTGGTAGAGCCGCCACGCATCGAGAACGGACGCGTCTTTCGGCAGCGGCTCGCAGTCGCCCTTGTGCAATCTCGGCCACGCCTTCTTCAAGCCGGCCGCGTCGCGCGCGAACGCTTTGTCCGGATGCGGAAACGCGGACCATTTCTTCGCCATCGGTCGTTCTCCTATAGATATTCGGCGGCCAGCTGGTCGAAGTACGCACGGGCAGTGCCGTCGAGATAGGGCGCGAACAGGGCGAGCACCTGGTAGGCGGCGCGTCCGGCATGGCCGTCGGCCGCCGCATTTTCGGCGCTCCGGCGAACGCGGTCGTATGACAGCCAATATGCCGAAACGAGCACGACGTTCTGCGCGAGCGACTCGATCTCCCGCTCCGAGGCGTGCATCGCGCTCGCCTTCGTGAGCCCCTCGCACAACTGTATCACGGTAGTCGCGGCCTTCCGGAGCAGCGCGCCGAACCGCGCGCCCATCTTCGCGCTTTGCGACGTCAACTGGTCGATGTCGCGATAGAGAAAGCGATATTTCCACATCGACTCGAACAGCAGATGCAGCCAAAGCCACAGGTCGTCGACGTCGAGCGGTCGTCCGCCTCGATCCGCGTACAGCGGCCGCACGCTTGCTTCGTAGCGCTCGTACAGCTCGAGCACGATCTCGTCCTTGTTGCCGAAGTGATAGTAGAGATTGCCCGGACTGATCGACATCTCGTCCGCGATGTCCGCAGTCGTGACCTGCGGCGCGCCGTGCCGGTTGAAGAGCGCGAGGGCGGTCTCGAGAATGCGTTCTCGCGTGCGGCGGGGACGTTTTTTTTCCGCCATTGGCCGCGCTACGAGAGCCGTCAGCGAGCCGCGGCGAGCCAGCGCTCGAGGTGATCCAGGGTGTAGGCGAGATCTCGCGTCGTCTGCCCGACCCGCCGGCGGCGGGAACGGCCGACGTTGAGTGGACGGGGGTCGGTCAGCGCGTCGTCGATCGTGCGAGTTTCATCCGCGAGGCGATCGGCTCGCAGCGCGACGCCGTGCCGCGCGAGGCGCGACGCGAGCGCCGGACCGCGGGCGCGCAGGTTCTCCCGGGTCTTGCGGTAGGCGGCCGCGCAGAGGTGCTTTCTCTGCGCATAACTGAAGATGCTGGCGAAGAACATGTCGGCGTCCTCGCGATCGGGCTCGAACAGCAGCACGTCCGCGTCGGGATACTGCCGCCGGTACTTGTCCATCCCAGCCTTCATTCGCGAATGGATGATCGCGCGGAACGTCTGCGACAGCACGACGGGCAAGCCGCCGCGCGAGAGCTTCTCGACGGTGGTGTGGCCGTTGCGGCTCGCGCCGCTCGCGTCGAACGGCACCAGCGGATTGACGCACAGCAGGAGATCGACCCCTTCGTCGAGCGCAACAGAGGCGTGCAGCGTCTTGTTGAGCGCGCCGTCGACGAAGTACTCGCCGCCGATGTGCACCGGGGGGAAGAGTCCGGGGAGTGCCGCCGACGCCTCGATCGCCTTGGAGATCGGGACATGATCGAGTTCGCGGGCCCCGAAGGTGACGGACGCCCCGGTGTCGAGGTTCGTGGCGACGATGTAGAGCTTGCGCTCGAGCTTGCGGAAATCGTTCGTGCGGCCCGGGGCTTTGAACAAGCGGCCGAGAAAGCCGTCGATCGACGCGTTGTCGAACATGCCGGTCGGAACCGCGTGCGAAAGTGTGGCAAGCGATTCCATCATGCCGCGCCGGAATGGATCGCGGAGCGCCTGCGCCGCCGCGCGGAAGGCGAGCCACGGCACCCGCGCCGCACGTCGCGCGAACTCGGAGAACGCCGGGCGGAGGAAGATCTCGGGCGTCAGCGCGGCGTCCGCGCCGTCGTTGATGAACAGGCGATACATCTGTGCTGGCGAGATGCCGTTCGCGAGCGCGGCCGCGACGAAGCTGCCCGACGAGACGCCGACATAGACGTCGAGCCGGCCTAAGTCGATGCCTTCGAGCGAGTCGGTGAGCGCAAGCAGCGCTCCGACCTCGTAGATGCCGCCAAGCGGGCCGCCGCCCGCCAGGGCCAGCCCGACGCGCGACGGCTGCTTCCGGGCGCGTCGGCTGCGCCCGGAAACCGTGGATCCCGGCATGGAACTCCTCGTGCGGTGATGAGCGGCGCCGCGATCCTAACCGATTAACCGCGCTTCGTCGTGGCCTTGCGCGCGTGCCTCGTTTTGCTTGCGGCCCTGACCGCCGTCTTCGCCGCGCGCTTCGCTGGCTTCGCCTTGCGGGCAGCCGCCTTGCGGCGCTTTGGCAGCATCGGGAGCTCGAACGCGGGCAGCGAGCGCGGCAGCATTTGCTGCGCGACGTTGACGGCAACATCCGCCGCCTGCCTGACCGTCGATTCGACGGTCCTGCGCGTTTCCTTCCAGACGGTGTTCGCCATGGAGATCGACGTCTCGAGCCGATCACCGACGAAGCGGACGGCCTGCGCTTCGACGACCGAGCCTTCGCGGACCAGCGCCTTGAACGTGCTTCCGGCTTCCGTTTGCACCCAGTCGCGGGTGACAACGGCGGCGCCAAGGCTCGCGAGCCATACCTGGCGCGATGCGTTGACGGCGGCTTCGCCCAGACGGCTGGGTTGGAATGTACGGGTCGACTTCAGCATGGTGATGTCCTCTAGTTGGGTGGGCGACCGCGGTCGATTGCGGGTACATCCGCAATCTATCGGGTTCGTCTAGAGCAATCACACTAAAATGCGGCAGTCGTCGTCCTTCACCGAGCGCTCCGTGACAGAAGCCGCCATGCCAGAGGCCGCACTCGTGCGAGAGCTCGCGCGCGCCGCGCGTTTGCACGAATTGCGCCGTGCGCACGATGACCGCGCGCGCGCCCTCGGCCGCCTCGCTCGCTGGCAGGCAAGCCGAATGGCGGCCACGTACGCGGATCTCGCCGCGCAGCCGCGCTATGCGGATGCAATCGCGTTCTTCCGCTCCGATCTGTACGGCGAAGGCGAGTTCGTGCAGCGCGACGCCGACCTCGCGCGCGTCGTGCCGATGATGGTGCGGGTTCTGCCGGCCCGGCTTTTGGCGGCGCTCGCGCAAGCCACTGAGCTCAGTGCGTTATCGCAGGAACTCGACCAGGCGCTGCTCGGAAGGCTGCCTCGCGCGGACGGCAATTTCACCGCCGCCGAGTATTGCGCCGCGTTTCGCGAGCCGTCGGAGCGCGCGGCGCGCGAGCATCAGATCGCGCTGATCGGCGAAGTCGGCGCGGGGCTCGACGTCTATGTGCGCCGGCCGTTCATCGAGGCGGGACTTTCGATGATGCGGCAGCCTGCGCGTCTTGCCGGCCTTGGGGCGTTGCAGGATTTTCTGGAACGCGGCGTGCGGGCATTTCGCAAGCTTCAGGGCGCGAAGGAATTTCTGAGTACGATCGATCGCCGCGAGCGAGCGATCCTCGAAGCGATTTTCAACGGCGATGACGCGCCGTTTCCGGAACCCGAGTTGCCGGCATCCAACCGCTTGCTTCAACCGGCGGGCCGCGAATAGGGCTTACTTGTTCGGGGCTTACTTCTCGGGGCTTACTTTTCCGGCTTGCCGAAGTATTTGTCGAACTGCTTGTGCACTTCCGCCTCGATCGTCGGCTTCAGCAACGACAGCATAAGGCCGAGCTCGCAATCGAGCCGCACCGTTTCCTTGCCGATGTGCAGCGCGCCTGAAAGACCGGAGCGCTTGAACTCGATGTGGTCGCCTTTCCACGCGTAGTCGAGATCGAAGCGCTTGTTCAGGTCGGTGGCGATCTCTTCAGCGGCCGCCCTGGCCTTCGGGTAGCTCAACGAATGTTTTTTCGCGATCGCGATCAGCGCCATGGATGATGTCCTCCGAAGGCGGCAAGTATAGCGAGCACGAAACGGCAGAAGGGAACGAGCCGGGCGGGACACAAGGGAGTCCATTGGGGGTTGCGGTCGCCCGCGTCCGTTCGGCGGACCTTCAGCCCTGGTACGAAAAACGCGATTGACATCGGCACTTGGATGGGTCTAGTATTAAAACGAACGTTCGATTTAATTCAGTTACACCGTTTTGTCGCACCGGGTGCGCCATCCGCGGCCGTGCACCGCCAACATCACAGCGCTGCCGAATGCGCGCGCCCGCGATCCTCGAAGGAGCCGCCGCAATGGATGCGAGCGTTGTGCCAATCGGAGTGGGGCGTCGCCGCAACGTCACGAAGGATCGGATCCTCGACGCGGCGGAATCGCTGTTCATGGAGCACGGCTTCGAAGCGACGAGCCTCCGGGCCATCACCGCAGCCGCCGGAGCCAATCTCGCGTCCGTCAACTACCACTTCGGCAGCAAGGAAGTGCTGTTCCAGGCGGTTCTCACCCGGCGGCTCGACCCGATGAACCAGGAGCGGCTCGACCTCCTGACGCGGCTCGAGCGAGAGGCCGAGCCAGACGCGCTGCCGTGCGATCGCATCCTGTCGGCGATGTTCACCCCGGCGCTCAAGCTCGCGCGCGATCCGGCGCGCGGCGGCAAGAACTTCCTTCGCCTCCTCGGCCGCGCGTATGCCGACCCTGCGCCTTTCATTCGAAGATTCCTGGCCGAGCAGTACGCGACGATGATCGCGCGGTTCAAGGCCGCGTTCGCACGCGCGCTGCCCGAGCTTCCGAAGAAGGAGCTGTCGTGGCGATTGCACTTCATCATGGGCGCGCTTTCGTACACGCTCGCCGGCACCGACGCACTGCGTCTCATCGCCGAGCTCACGCCAGCGGAAACCGGCAACGACGAAGCGCTGCTGCACCGCCTCGCGCCCTTTCTTCTCGCGGGGCTGCAGTCCCCCGTGCCCGAGCCCGCCGCGTAAAACTCCAAGGAGTCGTCGATGATCACCGTCCTGTGGATCGCCGCAGTCGTCCTCGCGGTGCTCGTGCTTGCGTACGTCAATGCATCGGGGCTCGCGTTCACGGCGATGTTCGCCGCGGCACTGGGCGCGGCGTGGATCGCGCACGCGATCCCGCACTGGGCGACGCTCGTGCTGGCTTTGCTCTTCGTGCTGTTCGCGATACCTGCGAACATGCCATTCCTGCGCCGCAAGCTCGTGAGCGATGCGGTGCTTGTGATCTTCAGGAGGATCATGCCGCCGATGTCGCCTACCGAGCGCGACGCGATCGAAGCCGGCACGGTCTGGTGGGACGGCCAGCTCTTCTCGGGCAGGCCGAAGTGGCAGGAACTCCTCTCGACCCCGCAGCCAACGCTGACGGCCGAAGAGCAGCGCTTCCTCGACCAGGACACCGAGGAGCTTTGCGCGATGATCACCGACTGGGAAACCACGCACGTGCATCGCGACTTGCCGCCGCGCGTCTGGCAGTTCATCAAGGATCGCGGCTTCCTCGGAATGAGCATTGCGAAGGAATACGGGGGCCTGGGCTTCTCGGCCTTCGCGCACTCGCAGGTGATGACGAAGCTCTCGACGCACTCGGGAACCGTGTCGGTGACGGTGATGGTGCCTAACTCGCTCGGGCCCGGCGAGCTTCTCGCGCACTACGGCACCGACGAGCAGAAGCGCTACTACCTGCCGCGCCTCGCGAAGGGCCTCGAGATCCCGTGCTTCGCGCTTACCGCGCCGACCGCGGGGTCGGACGCCGCGTCGATTCCCGATTACGGGATCGTCTGCCGGGGCGAGCACCAAGGCGAGCGCGTGCTCGGGCTGCGCGTGACGTGGGACAAGCGCTACATCACGCTGGGTCCTGTCGCGACGCTGCTCGGCCTCGCCTTCCGCGCGTACGATCCGGATCATCTCCTCGGCGATCGCGAAGACATCGGCATCACGTGCGCGCTCATCCCGACCACGCACCCGGGCGTGATGATCGGGCGCCGGCACATGCCGCTCAATGCGGTGTTCCAGAACGGGCCCAATTGGGGCAAGGACGTATTCATTCCGATGGATTGGGTCATCGGCGGGCAGCCGATGCTCGGTCGCGGCTGGCGGATGCTGATGGAGTGCCTTGCCGCCGGCCGTGGGATTTCCCTTCCTTCGTCCGCGACCGGCATGTCAAAGCTCGCGGTTCGCGCGGTCGGCGGTTACGCCCGCGTGCGTCAGCAATTCAAGACGCCGATCGGCAAATTCGAGGGAGTCGAGGAAGCGCTGACACGAATGGGCGGCAACCTCTACATGATGGACGCGACGAGGATGCTCACCGCCGCGGCGATCGACCTCGCGCAGAAGCCCGCAGTCATCTCGGGCATCACCAAGCTGCACCTGACGGAGCGCGGCCGGCAGGTCGTGACCGACGGAATGGATATCCTGGGCGGCAAAGGCATCTGCATGGGGCCGTCCAACTTCCTCGGCGCGGCGTACATGCAGACGCCCGTGATGATCACCGTCGAGGGCGCGAACATCCTGACCCGCAGCCTCATCGTCTTCGGCCAGGGCGCGATCCGCTGCCATCCCTACGTGCTGAAGGAGATCGCCGCGACGCGCGAGCCCGATCGGGAGAAGGCGTCGACCGAGTTCGACGCGGCGCTCTTCGGCCACCTGCGCTTCGTCGCATCGAATCTCGCGCGCACGCTCGTGATGGGGATGACCGGCTCGCACTTCGTCGGGGTGCCTGCCGGCGCCGCGCCGGAAACGCGCCGGTATTACCAGCAACTGACGCGCTTCTCCGCCGCGCTTGCGTTCCTCGCGGACCTCTCCATGGGCACGCTCGGCGGCGCGCTGAAGCGCAAGGAGAAGCTTTCGGCGCGGCTGGGCGACATCCTGTCGCTCATGTACCTCTGCAGCGCGACGCTGCGCCGCTACGAAATGGAAGGGCGGCAGATCGCCGATGCGCCGCTGATGCACTGGGCGATCTGGGATGCGATGTTCAAGGCGCAGAACGCGTTCGAGGGCGTGATCTCGAACTTTCCGAACCGCTTCGTCGCCGGGGTGATGCGCAGGGTCGTGTTCCCGCTCGGCCGGCCGTACGTCGTGCCGTCCGACGCGCTGGGTCACGAAGTCGCGCGGCTCCTGATCGAGCCCTCCGCGACGCGCGACCGGTTGACCGCGGGCATCCATCTGTCGACTGCCGACGACAATCCGCTCGCGCAGATCGAGCGCGCCGTCGCCGCGACGATCGCTGCCGAGCCGATCGAAGCGAAGCTCCGCATCGCAGCCAGGGAGCGCCGCTTCGACGGCAAGCTTCTGCCGGGTGAGGAAGCCGACACCACCCTCGCGCGAGCGGTCGACGCCGGCGTGATCACCGCGGCGGAAGCGCAGATACTTGCCACGGCGCGCGAGCTCACGGCGAAGGTGATCCGGGTCGACGATTTCGCGCAGGACCTCGGCGCCTCGGACTTCAAACCGGCGGGCGTTGTTGCGCAGGTGACGGTGGTCCCGCCGAAGGCGGGTCCCGCAACGAAGGCGGCCGCCTGAGCGTCCGCCAACCGAACACGAAGAGATGCCAATGAACGAACCCATTTACGTCGTCGACGGCGCGCGGACGCCATTCCTCAAGTCTCGTAATCGGCCGGGCCCGTTCGCGGCGTCCGATCTCGCCACGGCGGCAGGGCGCGCGCTCCTGTTGCGGCAGCCGTTCGCTCCGGCGGAGCTCGACGAAGTCATCCTGGGTTGCGCAGCGCCATCGGTCGACGAAGTGAACATCGGTCGCGTCGTCGCGCTGCGGATGGGCTGCGGGATGAAGGTGCCGGGCTTCACGGTGATGCGGAACTGCGCGTCCGGGATGCAGGCGATCGACTCTGCGGCCAGCAACATCCGCGCGGGCCGGTCGAATCTCGTGCTGGCCGGCGGCGTCGATGCGCTGTCGCGCGTGCCGCTCCTGTATTCGGACGCGATGGTGGCGTGGCTTTCGAACTGGTACGCCGCGAAAACTACGGGCCAGCGGGCCGCACTCGCCGCGAAGTTCAGACTCTCCTACCTCGCGCCGGTGATCGGCATCATGAAGGGGCTGACCGATCCGATGGTGGGCCTGCTCATGGGGCAGACGGCGGAAAACGTCGCGTACCGGTTCGGAATCTCGCGCGCAGAGATGGACGAGTTCGCGGCGAGAAGTCACGCCCGCGTGCTCGCGGCGCAGAAGGCGGGGCATTTCGAAGGCGAAGTCGTGCCGCTGTACGACGCCGACGGCAAGCTGTACGCGCAGGACGACGGCGTGCGCGAGGATTCGACCGTCGAGAACCTCGCGAAGCTTCGGCCGTTCTTCGATCGCAAGTACGGCAATGTCACGGCGGGCAACAGCTCGCAGATCACCGATGGCGCCGCGTGGCTGCTGATTGCTTCGGAACGCGCGCTCGACCAGCACAAGCTTACGCCGCTCGGCCGCATTGTGGACTGTGAGTGGGCCGGTCTCGATCCCGCCGAGATGGGCCTCGGCCCCGTCTACGCGTCGACGCCGATACTGAAGCGCCAAGGGCTCGGCTTGAACGACCTCGACGCGTGGGAAATCAATGAAGCGTTTGCCGCGCAGGTCATCGGCTGCGAGCGGGCGTGGCAGGACGACGAATTCTGCAAAAGCGAGCTCGGCGCCGCCTCGGCCCTTGGCACGCTGGACGAAACGAAGCTCAATGTCGACGGCGGGGCAATAGCGCTCGGCCATCCGGTCGGAGCATCGGGTGCGCGCATCGTGCTGCATGTGCTCAACGTGCTGAAGCGCACTGGCGGGCACCGCGGAATGGCCGCGATCTGCGTCGGCGGGGGCCTCGGCGGCGCAATGATGGTGGAGAGAGTCTGATGCCGCTCGAAGAATCGGCGCGACGACGCGCCGCACCGCCCCTACAACAACCAGAAAGGGAGCTCGCGATGCGCCACTGGACGCTTGCGCGTGACGCCGACGGCATCGCGCGTCTCACGCTCGACAAGGCAGGCGCATCGGCGAACACGCTAGGCGCCGACGTGCTTGCTGAATTCAATGCGGCGCTCGATCTTCTCGACCGCGAGCCGCCCGCCGGTCTCGTGATCGCGTCTGGCAAGGCGAGCGGTTTCATCGCGGGCGCCGATGTCGAGGAGTTCAAGGTCATCGGCAGCGAGGCCGACGCGATGGCCATCGTGCGTCGCGGCTGGGACACGTTCGAGCGGCTTGCGGCCGTCAAGTATCCGACGGTCGCGCTCATTCGGGGCTTTTGCCTGGGCGGCGGCCTCGAGCTGGCGCTCGCGTGCCGCTATCGCGTCGTCGTCGACGACCCCGCCACGCGCCTCGGCCTTCCCGAAGTCATGCTCGGCATCGTGCCTGGCTGGGGAGGAATGAAGCGCTTGCCGCGCCTTGCCGGCGCGCCGGCGGCGCTCGACATGATGCTGACCGGCCGCACGATCGACGCCAAGCGTGCAAAGCGCATCGGCATCGCCGACGAATGCGTGCCGCCCCGGATCATGGAGAACACTGTCCGAGGCATTCTCAAGGCGAAGCCCGCGCCGCGACAGGTTCCGTTCCCGTTGTCGCTCAGCCTGAACCCGCTCGCGCGGCGCATGATCGCCACGCAGGCGCGCAAGGAGGTCGCGAAACGTGCGCGGCCGGAGCACTATCCCGCGCCGTACGCGATCCTCGACATCTGGACCAAATACGACGGCAACGCGCTCGCCGTGCCGGCGGCCGATCCGGCATCGATTCCGTCGCTGCTCGGCACGCCCACCGCGGCCAACCTCATCCGTGTATTCGGGCTGCAGGAACGGTTGAAATCGATGGGCAAGGAAGGCGGCGCGAAAGCCGCGCACGTGCACGTCGTCGGCGCCGGCACGATGGGCGGCGACATCGCTGCATGGTGCGCGCTCCGCGGCCTCAACGTCACGCTGCAGGACCAGAATGCCGAGCGCCTCGCGCCGGCAATGGGGCGTGCGGCGAAGCTCTTTTCCGAGCGCCTGCGCGATCCGCGCCGCGTGCGGGACGCGTCCGACCGCCTGATTCCGGACGTGGCGGGCGACGGCGTCGCCCGCGCCGACGTCGTCATCGAAGCGATCTTCGAGAACGTCGACGCGAAGCGCAACCTGTTCGCGGCCGTCGAGCGGAAGGCGAAGCCGTCGGCGATCCTCGCGACCAACACGTCGTCGATTCCGCTCGAGGAGATCGCGACGGCGATGACGGACCCGTCCCGGCTCATCGGTCTGCACTTCTTCAATCCCGTCCCGAAGATGATGCTCGTCGAGATCGTGCACGGGACGTCGACCGCCGAAGCGCTGATGGCGCCCGCCGCGGCGTTCGTTCGCCAGATCGACAAGCTGCCGCTTCCCGTCCGAAGCGCGCCGGGCTTCCTCGTCAATCGCGTGCTCGCGCCGTATCTCATGGAGGCGTTCCGCTGCGTCGACGAGGGCATCCCGCCCGAGACCGTCGACGAAGCCGCGCTAGCATTTGGAATGCCGATGGGTCCGATCGAGCTTGCCGACACCGTCGGTCTCGATATCTGCGTCGCGGTGGGCAAGATGCTCGCACCGCAGGCGCCGCCGCCCGCGAAGCTCTCCGAGCTCGTCGCGGCGGGCCACCTGGGCCGCAAGGCGAAGCGCGGCTTCTACGACTATGCGACCGGCAAGCCGGCGAAGAATGCACCGGGGACCGTTCCGCCGGGACTCGCGGACCGGCTCATCGGCCCCTTCGTCGCGGAAGCGAAGGCGGCGCTCGCCGAAGGCATCGTCACCGATGCCGATCTCGTCGACGCCGGCGCAACTTTCGGCACGGGGTTCGCGCCGTTCCGCGGCGGCCCGCTCCATTACGCACAGCAAAAGGGCTCGGCACCCGCGTCGCGACCGCCGGCAACGCGATCCTAGGCGTTAAGTCGTACTCCGCGCTGCCGCGGCTCGACGCCGGCGGCTTCTGGTGTAGCATCCCGCCCGGGACGGCGTGACCGGACGAAGCAGGCACACACGGCTCGCTAGCTCACTCTTCGGGAGGAGACTCGTGGACAAGATCTGGCTCAAGAACTATCCGAAGGGCGTTCCGCCGGAGATCAACGTCAACGATTACGCGTCGATCCGCGAAGTGTTCACGGAGAGTGTCGGCCGGTTTGCCGACCGTCCCGCGTACAGCTGCATGGGCAAGACGATCACCTTCCGCGACCTCGACCATTTGTCGGCCGCGTTCGGCGCGTACCTGCAGATGAATGGCTGCACCAAAGGCACCCGCGTCGCGCTGATGATGCCGAACATCCTGCAGTACCCGGTGTGCCTGTTCGGCACCCTGCGATCGGGGTGCACGGTCGTCAACGTCAATCCGCTCTACACCGCGCGCGAGCTCGAGCATCAGCTGGCCGACTCGGGCGCCGAGGTGATCGTCGTCGTCGAGAACTTCGCGCGGACCGTATCGGAAGTGCTCGACAAGACGAAGGTGCGGCGGGTGATCGTCACGAGCATCGGCGAGCTCCTCGGCTTCAAGGGGATCGTCGTCGACCTCGTGCTGCGACGTGTCAAGAAGATGATTCCGTCCTGGAAGATTCCGGACTCGGTGAGGTTGGCCGACGCGCTCGCCGCAGGGCGCGGCGGAAAGCTCGAGCGCGTCCAGCTCGGCCACGACGACATCGCATTCCTGCAGTACACCGGAGGCACCACGGGCGTCGCGAAGGGCGCCGTGCTGCTCCACCGCAACATCATCGCGAACCTGCTGCAGGCGCGCGCCTGGCTGCGGCCGTTCATCGGTGAATCGCGTCAGGTCATCATCACGCCGCTGCCGCTCTATCATATCTTCTCGCTCACCGCGAACTGCCTCACGTTCATGACGCTGGGCGGCGAGAACGTGCTGATTCCGAATCCGCGCGACATCCCCGGCTTCATCAAGGAGATGCGCAACTACAAGTTCACCGCAGTCACCGGCGTCAACACGTTGTTCAACGCGCTCCTCAACCATCCCGAGTTCGCGAAGCTCGACTTCTCCACGCTCAAGATGACGCTCGGCGGCGGCATGGCGGTGCAGGAAGCGGTCGCGCTCCGGTGGAAGGAGATCACGGGCTGCCCGCTGATCGAAGCATACGGCTTGACCGAGACGTCCCCGGCCGCCACCATCAACCCTCTCGACCTGCCCGCCTATAACGGGTCGATCGGCCTGCCGGTGCCCTCGACCGAGATCGCGCTTCGCGACGACGCGGGCAAGGACGTGCCTCCGGGACAGCCCGGCGAGATCTGCATCCGCGGTCCGCAGGTGATGGCGGGCTACTTCAATCGGCCGGACGAGACAGCGAAAGTCATGACGCCCGACGGATTCTTCATGAGCGGCGACATCGGCACCATGGACGAGCGCGGCTTCGTGAAGATCGTCGACCGCAAGAAGGACATGATCCTCGTCTCAGGTTTCAACGTGTATCCGAACGAAGTCGAGGCGGTCGTCGCCATGAATCCGCGTGTGCTGGAATGCGCGGCGATCGGCGTTCCCGATGCGAAATCGGGCGAAGCGGTGAAGCTGTTTATCGTGAAGAAGGACGACAGCCTCACGGCCGCCGACGTGCTGCAACACTGCCGCACCCACCTGACCGGCTACAAGATGCCGCGCGAGGTCGAGTTCCGGAAAGACCTGCCGAAGACCAACGTCGGCAAGATCCTGCGGCGCGAGCTGCGCGACGAAGCCAGGAAAGCGGCGGCGTAGCAGCGATTCGCGACGGCCGCGCGGAGCGAGCATCTCATGACGAACGAGAGCGTGACCCTTCCCCCGGGGCAGCCGGCGCTGCGCGTCGTCCCCATGCCGGCCGAGGTCAACCAGCACGGGGATATCTTCGGCGGCTGGGTGATGTCGCAAGTGGACATCGCCGGCGGTGTCGTGGCGGCACGCCGGGCGCGGGGCCGCGTCGCGACAGTCGCCGTCAATTCGTTCACGTTCAAGCAGCCCGTGCTGATCGGCGACGTGGTCAGCCTGTATGCCGCCATCAGCCGAATCGGACGCACATCCATCACGGTCGACGTCGAGGTCTTCGCCCAACGCAATCCGACCGACATCATCTGCGTCAAGGTCACCGAAGCCGTGCTCACTTATGTTGCAGTCGGCGCGGACCGTCGTCCAAGGGAACTGCCGCCGAAGTAACGGCGCCGCGACCCGGGTCCGCGTCCCGCGCGACACCCGAAAAAACAACACCTCTCTGGGGTGCGTCGAGGCGGGGCAGCCCGCCGGCCTGCGTCGCGCTGAGCCGGGTGTATAGTCGATTCGACTGTTTTCGCCGGGCTGGCGAGACTTTGCCGCCCAACAATCACAATCGATTTTGGCGTACCCATAGCACGGTTACGCCGCGAAACGATACCAGGAGAGTCAAGCCATGAACCAAGCCTTCCGTCGCACTGCGGTTGCTTCTGCCGTCACCGGAATCGTTCTTGCGCTCGGGGCGGGCCAGGCGTTCGGCTCCGCGTTCGCGCTCGCCGAGCAGAACGTCATGGGACTCGGCAACGCGTTCGCCGGCGCTGCAGCCACCGCCGAGGATGCGAACACCGTGTGGTTCAATCCCGCGGGTCTCGCGCGGCTCAACCTGCCGCAGGTCGAGGGCGCGATCCACGTCGTCATTCCGTCGTCCAAGTTCCAGAACGCAAACTCACAGGCGGCGGCACTTCAGCCGCTGGGTGGCACGGGGGGCGACGCGGGCAGCGCGGCCTTCGTGCCGAACCTGTACGGGTCGATCGCGGTAAACGATGCGCTTCACCTGGGAATCGGCATCAACGTGCCCTTCGGGCTCAAGACCGAATACGAGGACGGCTGGCTCGGCCGCTACCAGGCGCTCAAGTCCGAGGTCAAGACAATCAACGTCAACCCGGCGTTCGGATGGAAGGTGACACCGGACTTCTGGGTCGGCGCGGGGGCGAACTATCAGCATTTCGACGCTACGCTCACCAACGATTTCAACTACTCGGCCGCACTGGCCCAGGGCTACGCGAACCCCGCCCTGGGGCTCACTCAGCCGCAGCAGGCGGCATTGAGCGCCGCGACGGCTGGACTGGATAGCTTTGCGAAGGTTACGGGCGACGACGCGGCATGGGGATGGAATGTCGGCGCGATGTTCTCTTTCAACGGCGACGCGAACAACGATCCCGGAGCAGGAAGAATCGGGATCACTTACAGGTCCAAGCTCAAGTACAACGTTGTCGGCAGCGTCAACTTCACGAATCCCGCGACGCCAGTGCTGTCCGGTCCGCTCGCTCCGCTGCAGCCCGCGGTCACGGCCGTCAGCAACGCGGTCAACCAGACGCGCCTCTACAACGGCGGCGTCATGCTCGACGTCACGATGCCCGACTCGGCGTCGCTTTCGTATTATCAGAAGATCAACAGGCAGTGGGACATCCTGGCCGACGTCTCGTGGACCGGCTGGAGCTCGATCCAGGAGCTGCGGATCAAGCGCGCGGACGGTTCCACGCTGTCCGTGCTGCCCGAGAACTTCAAGGACACGTGGCGCTTCTCGGCGGGAATGAACTACTACCCCGACGAGAAGTGGGTGCTGCGCGCCGGCGTCGCCTACGACCAGTCGCCGGTCAACAACGTCGACCGCAGCCCTCGGCTGCCCGACAACGACCGGACCTGGCTTGCGATCGGCGCCCGCTACAAGTATTCGTCGGCGCTCAATTTCGATCTCGGCGCCTCTTACATATTCGTCAAGGATCCCTCGATCAACAGCGTCGGCGGTGTCGCTGGCGGACCGCCCAGCATTCCTGCCACTGGCCTCGTCAACGGCGAGTACAGCAGTCATGTCGTGATCGTGTCCGGGCAATTCAACTACCGCTTCCGCTGACGATGAAGAGCAAACCGGCGCGCGCGGCGGCTGCCGCGCTTTTCGCCGCGCTGTTTACCACCTGGGCGTTCGCGGCCGAGATCGGCGGCGTCAAGCTCGCCGACAAAGCGGCTGTGGGCGGTCAGGAGCTCGTGCTAAACGGCGGCGCCGTTCGCACCAAGGCGATCTTCAAGGTGTACGTCGGCAGCCTGTATCTGCCTGCCAAGGCGAGCGACCTCGCCGGCGTGCTGGCGAAGGCGCCGCGGCGCATCCAGATGAACGTTCTGCGCGACCTTTCGGCCGACCAGCTCCTCGATGCGCTGAACGATGGGCTCCAGGACAACAGCAGCGCGGCCGAGCTCGCAGCGGTCAAGGCGCAGTCCGATCAACTGGCGTCGATCATGAAGTCGTTCGGCGAAGTGAAGGAAGGCAACGTCGTCACGCTCGACTACGTCGACGGCGCCACGGTCATCACGCTGAACGGCGCGGCGAAGGGCACCATTCCGGGCGAGCCGTTCAATCGCGCGCTGACGAAGGTCTGGCTCGGCGACAAGCCGGCGCAGGCGGACCTCAAGAAAGCGATGCTGGGCGGCTAGCGTCCCTTAGGGATCTAGCTTCGTCCCTTAGGGATTAAGCTTCATCCCCTAAGGGATCTAGCTTCACCCCTTAGGACCTCGCCTCATCCCTCGCGGACCTAAACTTCGAGGCGGCGGCGCGATGCCGGATTTCTGGATTTCGTGCGGTTATCGGCTGTTGCAGGCGGGCCCCGACGGTCGGCTCGTCGTCACCGACGACTTCCTGCGGGCCACGCTGCTTCGCCCCGAGCTCGCGCCGCTGCCCGAGTCGTGCCCGGCGGAGCTCGCGCTGCACGAAAAGCTGATCGCCATGCCACGGGCGGCCGTCGGCCAAAGCGAGCGCACGCAGATAGCCGACGCGGATGCGCGCGAGAATTACGCCATCTGGCTGCGCTTCCGCGATCGGATTGCCGGTGCGCCTTCGCTCGAGTCGGCGTACATCGCGATGTTTCGCGAAGGCGTCGACGTCCCGCCGCTCTTCGTCCACCAGCTCACCCAGATCCTGGTGCGGCACGTGCTCGGGGTACGCGCGGACGCGATCGAAGCGCGTGCCGCCGAGATGCTGTTTCGTCCGCAGAAGATCGCCGTCACGGCCGACGGCTCGGTGATGGCGGCGGATGCGGAAACCGTCGAGCTGCTCGCCTCGACGGGCGGATTCGGAAGCCTGGGCGAGCTTTTGCAGAAGAATCGCACGCCGCTGCGCACGGTCGACCTCGATACGCTCGATGCCAGCAACAAGGAGACGTACTGGGACCGCGACGAGCGCCACGACGTCGCGATCAGCTTGAACCGCGGCCGTCCGGCGCTTGATGCGCTATGCCGCGTGCTGGAGAAGTGGATCGCGCACATGGTGGGCGTAACCGTGACCATTCGCCCGCAGCGGGAGATCGACGACAAGCGGTGGGTGTGGCACGTGGGCCTCGATGCGGAGGCGAGCTCGCTCCTCAACGACCTGTACAATCGCGTCGAGATCGACGAGGCCCGAATGGGCCGCCTTCTGTGCCTGTTCGAGCTTCGTTTTGCGCAGCCGGGCGACATGCGCCCCGCGATCGCCGGGCGCCCGGTGTACCTCGCAATGGCGATGGATGCGAACGGGTGGCTCAAGCTCAAGCCGCAGAACCTTCTGCTCAACCTGCCGCTCGCAATGCCGCAATGAGGGCAGCGTTGCAAGGCAACGAACCTGGATGCAGGCCATGAAACTGATTTCCTTTCTCGCGGCGCTTCTTGTCGCAGCGCCGGCGGCCGCTCAATACGTGGCGCCGGCGAGCCCCCCGCCCGCAAGTGTCGCGAATGCGAAGGCGCAGAACGCGACGCTGCAGTCGCTTGCCTGGCTCGAAGGATGCTGGCGCGGTACGGCCGGTGCGCGCGAGTTCCGCGAGCAGTGGATGCCATTGCGCGGGCAGATGATGCTCGGCGTGAGTCAGACGCTCGACGAGAAGGGCGCTACCCAGGACTTCGAGTACTTGCGCCTCGAGCTGCGCGACGGAGCCGTCCACTACGTCGCGGCACCTTCGGGGAAGGCCGAAATCGCGTTCAAGTTCGACGCCGAGACGACCGACACGACGAACGATCGCAACGACACCATCTTCACGTTCGTGAATCCTGCGCAGGAGTTCCCGCGCTCCGTCTCCTATCGACGGGGGAAGGAAGGGTGGCTCTACGCATCGGTCGAAGGCAAGGTTGCCGGTGCCGATCGCAAGGCGACGTATCCGATGCGCCGGATTCACTGCGAGACCGGCGAAGTCGTCGGCCGCTAACGATCCGATGCCGCCGTCCTCCGCGCTCGAGAACTTCGAAAGGATGCTCGCTGCGGGCAAGGACGGCGCTTTGCTCCGGTTCTCGCTCGGCAACGAGCATCTCAAGGCTGGCGACTTCGAGCGCGGCGCCCTGCATCTCGCGCAAGCGGTCGCGCTCGACCCGGACTACACGGCGGCCTGGAAGCTCTACGGCAAGGCGCTTGCGGCCGCGGGGCGCAAGGTTGAAGCCGCCGCCGCTTATCGCGCAGGCATCGCGGTGGCGTCCAAGCGCGGGGACAAGCAGGCGGAGAAGGAAATGCGGGTCTTCGCCCGCCGGCTCGAAACGTGAGGCCGCTCGCCGCCGCCTAGTTGGGCGTGGCGCCCTCGACGCGAAGCAGCGCTTCGACGCCGCGGTTCGCGAGCGCATCGGCGCGCTCATTTTCCGGATGGCCGTTGTGACCCTTGACCCAATGCCAGCGAATGTCGTGGCGCGCGGCGAGCGCATCGAGCTCGCGCCACAGCTCGGCGTTCTTCACGGGCTTCTTGTCGGCGGTCTTCCAGCCGTTTTTCTTCCAGCCGTGGATCCACGTCTCGATGCCGTTCTTCACGTATTGCGAATCGGTGTGCACTTCCGCGGCGCAGGCGCGGGTCAGCGACTCGAGCGCCCGTATGACGGCGGTGAGCTCCATCCGGTTGTTCGTGGTGTGGGCCTCGCCGCCGAACAGCTCCTTCTCGCGCTCGCCGAACACGAGCAGCGCGCCCCACCCGCCGGGACCGGGATTTCCCTTGCAGGCGCCGTCCGTGTAGATGCGCACGAGGCGTTCGGTCAACTTCAATCCACCATCTCGGCAATGCTCGATTCGATGCACTGACGAGCTTGGCGCGGCGCCGTGGCGAGGCTGTTCTTCCGGTGCTCCCAGGCGGGCGTGAGAATGCGCATGCCGAGGACTTTCTTCGTCGCACGCAGATAGTAGACGCCGCCCCCGATCGGCCACCAGCGGTCGCCCGCTGCCTCGAAGAAGCCGAACCGCGAACGCCAGTGCTCGCTCTCGAACGGCGGGACGTAGCAGTCGAGGCCGCCGCCGGACACTTCGAAACCGAGTAGCGAAAGCCAGTCCTTGAGCCGATAGAGCGCGATGAAGCTGCCGTTCCACGGCGGCGTCTGGCGCCGGCCGAAGTAGCGCTTCACCCCGAACAGGCTGAATGGGTTGAACCCCGAGATGACGATCTGTCCTTCCGCCCGGATTGCGCGATACACCTCGCGGAGCAGCTGGTGCGGCTCGCTCGTGAACTCGAGCGCATGCGGCAGCACGATGAGATCGAGCGAGTTCTCCGGGAAAGGCAGCCAGTTGGGGTCGGCGCGAATGTCTGCGGCTGCCTCGGGGTCGACCGTCCAGTGCGACGCGACGCGGCTCTGCGCGAGAAAGGGGCATTGCGGCAGGCCGATCTGGATCGCCTGGAAGCCGAAGATGTCGGCGACGGTACGGTCGAACCAGTCCTGCTCGCGCGCCAGCAGATATCGTCCGAGCGGAGTCTCGAACCAATCGGCGAGCGACGTAGAGACGGGGACAGGCGCGCCGAAAGAGGTGTCCATGTCAGCGATTATCCCCATCCCCGCGTTGATGGACAACTGCGCGTCCAACGTCCCTGCATGAGCGCGGGACGGACCGGCCGCCGTTGCGGCAAAGTTGACGCTGCCTCGGGCACCGCCTACTATCGCCGCAGCTTCAAGGGCCAACGATCGCGATCGAGTTGCGACCACGACTACACACGCTGATTCCTTTTGTGCTCGCGGCGCTCGTCGCCGGGTGCGCAACGACGACCCCACCGCCAGAGCCTCGGAAGCCCGTCGCCCCTGCTCCGCCGCCGGAGCCTCCCCCACCAGTCGCAGCGCCCGCGCCGCCGGAGCCTGCGGTCCCGCCGTCGCCCGTTGCGATGGCGGAGCTGGAGCCGCTGCCTCCTCCTGCGGAAGACTTGTGGGACAGGATTCGCAAGGGGTTCGCCATGCAGGACATCGACGACCCGCTGGTCGCGAAGTGGGAGCAATGGTACATCGAGCGTCCCGACTACGTGGCGCGGATGATCGACCGCAGCCGCCGCTATCTCTACTACGTCGTGGTCGAGGTGCAAAAGCGCAACATGCCGCTCGAGATCGCGCTCTTGCCGATGGTCGAGAGCGCGTTCAACCCGAATGCCGTCTCGGTCGCGCGGGCCGCGGGCATGTGGCAATTCATGCCGTCGACGGGAACGCACTACGGGCTCCAGCAGAATTTCTGGTTCGACTCGCGGCGCGACGTGGTCGCCGCCACCAACAGCGCGCTCACCTACCTGCAGAAGCTTTACGGCGATTTCAATGACTGGCAGCTCGCGCTCGCGGGCTACAACTGGGGTGAAGGCAACGTCGCGCGCGGCGTCGCGGCGAACCAGAAGCGGGGCGCGCCCGCGGACTACGCGAATCTCAAGATGCCCGACGAGACGCGGAACTACTTGCCGAAGCTGCAGGCGCTCAAGAACATCGTTCGCGACCCTGAAAAATACCCGACGCTTGACCTGACGGACATTCCTGACGCGCCGTACTTCACCGTCGTCAAGATGGACCGCAAAATCGACGTCAAGGTCGCGGCACAGCTTGCCGAGATGTCGGTCGAGGAGTTCCGGTATCTCAATCCGCAGCACAACCGTCCGGTCATTGCCGGCGCGGACGCCTACACGATCCTGTTGCCGATCGACAAGGCCGAGCTCTTCGCGGCGAAGCTGCAGCTCACGAACCAGCCGCTCGTTTCGTGGCAGGCGTATCGGGTGCAGAACGGCGAGACGCTCGACAAGATCGCAACCAAGTTCGGCATGGAGGCCGAAGGCTTGCGCGCGGTGAACGGCATCGGCGCCAAAGCCAGGATTCCCGTCGGGCACACGCTGCTCGTGCCGACGCAGGGGCCGAGCGAGGCCGCGGCCGTCACGTTGTCGAACGCCGTGTTCACGACGGTTCCGCAGGGCCGCACCTTCTACTATCGCGTGCAGCGCGGAGATTCGCTGCCGAGCATTGCCGCGCGCTACGGCGTCACCGCCGGCGACTTGAGGCGCTGGAACGGACTCGTCCAGAGTTCGGTCCAGGTTGGGAAGACGCTGCGCATCACCAGTGATCTCGCGCCGTCGAGCGAGAAGGGCAAGCGGGCTGCGGGAACGCCGCCGAAGCGCGTGACGGGGACGCTACCCAAGCCCGGCGCAACGCCGTCGAAGCCAGGGGCGACGCCCTCGAAGCAGACAGCGACGGCGCCGTCGAAGGACAAGCCCGGCACGATGCAGAAGCACACGGGCGCGACGCCCGCGAAGCAAGTGACCGTCACACCGTTCAAGGCACCCGCATCGAAGATTCCGCCCAAGAGCGACAAGTCCGCGGCCCCTCGCAAAGGCTCGTCCGTCGCGAAGTCGGCCGCGACCGCCGGCGGGTGAAGTCCTTCACGATTAGCGTATACAAATGAAAACAGGCGACGCATTTCGCGTCGCCTGTCTTGTCGTCCGCCAGTTGTGAGGGCGGAACGCTTGGCGCGGAAGGTTACTTCCGCGCCTTCTTGGCGGCCTTCCGCTTCTTCGGCGCGGCCTTCTTCTTGGTCGTCTTCTTGGCGGCCTTCTTCTTCGTCGCCTTCTTCTTCGTCGCCTTCTTGGCCGACCTGCGCTTCGTCGCCTTCTTGGCGGACTTGCGCTTCGTTGCCTTCTTCGCAGACTTGCGAGTCTTCTTGGCGGCCTTCTTCTTCGTCGCCTTCTTCGCAGCCTTCTTGCGCGGCGCCGCTTTCTTCTTGGTCGCCTTCTTCGCAGCCTTCTTCTTGGTGGTCTTCTTCTTCGCCGCTTTCTTCTTGGTCGCCTTCTTCGGCGCCGGCGATGCAGCGGCCGGAGTCATCATCGACATCATGTCAGCCATTTCGTTTCTCCTGTCTGAGTTGCTGTAACTGTTATGGTGCTTCTACATCGCGCAAGCAACGCGGGGCTGTCGGATTGCAACTACTTTTTTGCTAACCACTTGACAAACCCACTGCCACCTGCTGCCTGAATTCTAGCCACATTTTGTTGAATTGCAAGAATTCTGCGCCGCTTCCGCGCGGCGCATGCACCGTTGTTGCGGATACGCACACGTGAAACGAGAGTCCGCGCGAGCCTTCTGCGCCGCGTGACTGACGCTCTACGGCAGTTTCGACTCGTGGGCGAAAAGCTCCGCCGCGTGTTCGCGTCGACGCGCGAGGTGCACGCGATTTCCGTCGACGACGACCTCGCAGGCCCGCGGGCGCGAGTTGTAGTTCGAGCTCATCGAGAACGCGTACGCCCCCGCGCTGCGCACCGCGAGCAGATCGCCGTCGGAGAGCGACAGCAGCCGGTCCTGCGCCAGGAAGTCGGCGCTCTCGCACACCGGGCCCACGACGTTCCAACGCCGTGCCGGCACCGCGCTCCTCCGCACCGGCTCGACTGCGTGCCACGCGTCGTACAGCGCGGGACGCAGGAGGTCGTTCATCGCGGCGTCGACGATCGCGAAGTCCCGCTCTTGCCCCGGCTTCAGGTAGACGACGCGCGTCAGCAGCACGCCTGCGTCGCCAACCAGGAACCGTCCGGGCTCGAACAAAAGCTCGAGCCGGCGCGAGCCGGCGATCCGCCGAATGGCGAGCGCGTAGGCGTACGGATCGATCGTTTCCTCGTCGCGATAGCGAACGCCGAGTCCTCCGCCCAGGTCCACGTGTTCGAGCGCGATCCCCTCCGCGGCAAGGCGATCGACGAGCTCGAACATCTTCGCGGCGGCCTCGACGCACACCGCGAGATCGGTGATCTGCGAGCCGATGTGGCAGTCGATCCCGCGCACCTCGACGCCCGAAAGCGCGGCCGCGCGCCGGTAGAGCTCGACCGCGTCGGCGTACGCGACGCCGAACTTGCTCTCCTTCAAGCCTGTCGCGATGTAGGGATGCGTTTTCGGATCGACGTCCGGATTGACCCGAAGCGAGACGGGCGCAATGCGGCCGGCACGGCAGGCGACCGCATTCAGTGCCTCGAGCTCCGCCGCCGATTCGACGTTGAAACAGCGGATTCCCGCCGCGAGAGCCGCCTCCATCTCCGTCGCGGCCTTGCCGACCCCCGAGAAGACGATCTTCGCGGGATCGCCGCCGGCCGCGAGCACGCGCGCCAGCTCGCCGCCGGAAACGATGTCGAAGCCGCTGCCGAGCCGCGCGAAAATGTTCAGTACAGCGAGATTCGAGTTCGCCTTGACCGCGTAACAGACGAGATGCGGCGTGCCTGCGAACGCGCCGTCGAATGCGCGGAAGCGGCTCTCGAGCGCCGCGCGCGAGTACACGTAGCAAGGCGTGCCGTAGCGCTCAGCGATAGCCGACAGCGGCACGCCTTCGGCATGAAGCTCGCCGTCGATGATCGCGAATCCCGTCACGGCGCGGTCGATGGCGGCTGCGGCCCGGGCTCGAGAGGCGATGTCGGAGTCCGCGCTGCCGGAGCGGCCGGTGCGGACGCGGGCGTTTCGGCGGAGGGCGTGCCTGGCGTGGCGACAGGAGCAGGCGGCTTCAACGGCCCTTTGACGCCGCACGCAGGCAACGATGCGGTTGCGACGGCGGCCATTGCGATGATTGCGAGGGCGCGGCAGCGGATGGCCGCACGATGGCCTGGACGACTAACGCGAGCGAGGAAATCACGTAACATCGCTTCGATCCTAACAGGGAATACGCGGGCCATGATTACCGAGAGCGAATTCATCGCCGCTGCCGATGGCGTGCTGGCCGCCATCGGCGAAGCGCTCGATGCGGCATTGCAAGACTCCGTGACCGACGTCGACTGGACGCTCAACGACGGCATCCTGGAATTGGAGTGCGACGACGGCAGCAAGATCATCGTCAATCGCCACGTGCCGAATCGCGAGATCTGGGTCGCTGCCCGTTCCGGGGGCTTTCACTTCCGCCCGCGCCAAAGGCGCTGGCGCGACACGCGTTCGGGCGAAGAGCTTGGCGCTGCACTCGGGGCGGTTCTGCTCGAACAGGCGAGGCTCAAAGTCGGGCTGCCCGCGCTCGTCGCTCCCGATCTCTAGCGCTCACGCGTCGAGCAGCGCGGTCCAGTCGTCGAGCGTCTGCCGGGCACGAGAAGAGCCGGGGTGAAGGCGTTCGACCAGGCTCCAGAAGCGTGTCGAGTGGTTGAGGTGCACGAGGTGCGCCACCTCATGCGCGACGATGTAGTCGACGAGCTCCGGGGGCAGCTGGATCAGGCGCCAATTGAGCCGTATCACGCCGTACTGGTCGCAGCTTCCCCATTCGGAGCGCGCTTTGGAAAGCCTGACCGTGGGCACGACGTCGGTCACTCGCGACGCGTAGTCGAGGACCCGCGGCAGCACGAGCCGCTCCGCTTCATCCCGCAGCCATCGCGTGACGAACACCTCGACTTCGCGCTCGTCATGCGGCACGGGATACGCGACGGTCAGGTTGATGAGGTCGGCCTCGATCGCGCGCTCCGGCGAGGGCCGGACGACCAGCGCGAGCTCGCGGCCGCGGTACAGGATCGCCGCGCCGGTCTTCCACTCGCGGGGCATGACGTGCCGCCGCCTCGCGCGCCACTCGTCGAGCGAGCGCAGGATCCAGCTTCCGCGCTTCGACAGCACCTCGTCGATCTCGCGCAGAGGCACCCAGCGCGGCGCGCGCACCGTCAGCCCGGAAAAGTCGATCTGCATCCCGATCGAGCGCCTACGCGCGCGCACCAGCCGGTAATCGACGCTCGCGCCGGCGAGCATGATGCGTCGCGCCTGGCCTTCGGGCGGGCGCGGGTCACCGTCGGGTGTGCGCTCTTCGCGGGTGCGCGTTCCGAAGAGATCCCGGAGCCGCATCCGCGCGGTCATGAAGGCATGCCCAGTCTCGCGACTTCGTTTTCGATCCAAGTTTCCACTTCACGCATGAGCGTCGGGACATCCTTGCCTAGCGGCGAAATCGGCTTGCCGAACGAAATGGTGACGGTCCCCGGGCGTTTCCCGAAGAGGCCCTTCGGCCATATATAGCCTGCATTGTGCGCAACCGGAAGGATCGGCGTCGCGAGCTCGATGGCGAGCCGCGCTCCGCCCGTCTTGTATTTCGCCCGCGTGCCGGCGGGGATCCGCGTGCCCTCGGGATAGACGACGATCCAGAAGCCCTGGCGGAACCGCTCGCGGCCCTGCGCCGCCATCTGCTGCATCGAGTCGGTGCCCGCTTTGCGGTCGATGGTGATCGGCGAGGCGAGCGCGAAGCCCCAGCCGAAAAACGGGATCGACAGGAGCTCCTTCTTCGCGACGTACGCCAGCGCAGGGAAGAAGAGCGTCAGCGCGAGCGTCTCCCACGTCGAGCTGTGCTTCGACATCACGATGTGCGGCGTCGGCGGGATGTTCTCGGCGCCGAGCGCGCGATGCCGGATCCCGCAGATCCAGCGCGCGCCCCACAGGTTGGTCCGGCACCACGAAGCCGCGATCCGGTACATCGGGATCCGCGGCAGCCAGAACAGCAGCAGCATGACTGCGGCGTAGAAGGGAGTGACGAGCGTCTGGAACAGCAGGAAGAGGAGCGCGCGGAGGGCCGACATGCCGAGCGTTCAGTGCGCGCACGGCCGCTTGAACTTAACAGCGGCACGCACTGCGCGCCCCCTCGGGGCGCAGCGAACGCAGTGAGCGTGGGGGTCGTTCACGGCGCCTATTCGCCCGCGAGCAGCGCTGCGGCGGCGAACGCCAGGTCCGGATAGATCACGGTGTGCCGGGGAAAGTCGCCGTCCCGCAGCGTCTTCTCGCCCTTGCCGGTCAGCACGAGGATTGGCTGGGCGCCGACGGCCTCCGCTGCCGCGAGATCCCGAAGCGAATCGCCGATGCAGGGGACGCCCGTCATGTCGACGCCGTAGCGGAGCCCGATCTCCCGCAGCATGCCGGCCTTCGGCTTGCGGCATTCGCACTGCGAGTCGCCGGAGTGCGGGCAGTAGAACACCGCGTCGAAGCGGCCGCCGGCCTGTGCGAGCACGCGGTGCATCTTCTCGTGGATCGAGTTCAGCATCCCCATGTCGAAAAGCCCGCGGCCGATCCCGGACTGGTTGGTCGCGATCACCACGCGGAAGCCGGCGTGATTGAGCCGCGCGATCGCCTCGAGGCTGCCCGGGATCGGACGCCACTCGTCCGGCGACTTGATGAAGTTCGGGCTGTCGTGATTGATGACGCCGTCGCGGTCCAGCACGATCAACTTGACCGTGCGCGTGGGGGCGACCGCTTCGGAGGCGAGCTGAACCATCAGGGCGCGAGGCGGTGCATCAGGCGGCGAGCTTCGAGATATCGGCGACGCGGTTCATCGTCTGCGCGACGCCGCGCAAAAGCGCGAGCCGGTTCGCGCGGAGCGCAGGGTCGTCGGCCATGACGAGGACGTCCTCGAAGAACTTGTCGACCGCCGGCTTGGCCCCCGCGAGCGCGAGCAGCGCGCCGGCAAAATCGCCGGTCGTGCACCGGTCGTCGACGATCGGCTGCAGCTTCTGCAGCGCGAGGTAAAGGTCGTGCTCCGCGCCGTCCGCGAGGCGCGCGCGATCGATGCCGACCGCAGCCTCGCTGCCGGACTTCCGCAGGATGTTGACGATCCGCTTGTTCGCGGCGGCGAGCGCATCCGACTCGGGCAGCTCGCCGAAAGCGCGAACAGCCGCGGCTTGCACCGGTACGAGATCGAGCCGCGCCGGACGCTGGCACAGCACGGCCTCGGCCTCATTCGCCGTGTACCCGGCGTCGCGCAGATAGCCGCGCAGGCGCTCGTAGATGAAGTCTTCCAGCGCCGTGCGCGCGTCGGCGACCGCCGGGACGCCAGCGAAGGCGTCGAACGCGGCGCCGATGAGCTCGGGAAGCCCGATCGACAGGCGCTTCTCGACGATGATCCGGGTCGCTCCGATCGCGTGGCGGCGAAGGCCGAACGGATCCTTGTCGCCGGTGGGCTGCGCGCCGATGCCGAACATGCCGGCGAGCGTCTCGAGCTTGTCGGCGAGCGCGACAGCCTGGGCCACAGGCGCTTCGGGCAGCGCACCGCCTGCGAACCGCGGCCAGTAGTGCTGCTCGATCGCCGCCGCGACGTTGGCTGGCTCTTGGTCGTGCTCCGCGTAGTAGCGGCCCATCAAGCCCTGCAGCTCGGGGAACTCGCCGACCATGTCCGTCGTGAGATCGGCTTTGGCGAGTTGCGCCGCGCGGCTCGCGAGGAGCGGGTCGGCGCCGATCATCCCGGCAAGCGTGGACGCGAGCTTCGCGAGTCGCGCCGTGCGGTCGAGCTGCGTTCCGAGCTTGTTGTGATAGACGATCGATCCAAGCTTCGGCAACCTCGTCTCGAGGCGGACCTTGCGATCCTGGTCGAAGAAAAACCGCGCATCGGCGAGCCGTGCGCGCAGGACCCGCTCGTTGCCCTCGACGATCGCGCGCGGGTCGGCGGTCTCGGTATTGCTCACGAGCAGGAACCGCGGGAGGAGCTGGCCTTTGCCGTCCTCCAGCGCGAAATACTTCTGGTTCTGCTGCATCGTGAGGATGAGGCACTCCTGCGGCACGGCGAGAAACGCGGGGTCGAACGTCCCCTCGTAGACCACCGGCCATTCCACGAGCGCCGTCACTTCGTCGAGCAGGGTTTCGGGCGCCACGACTGTCGCGTTGCCCGCAGCGCGCTCGAGGCCGCTCGCGATCGCGGCCCGGCGGTCGACGAGGCTCGGGATCACCTTGCCTTCGGCGCGCAGCGTCTCCTCGTACGCGGCGGCACTCGCGATCGAAAGATCGTCGCGCGCGAAAAAGCGATGGCCCGCGGTAACGCGACCGGCCGCGAGGCCGAGCGCCGTGACGGGGACGACGGCGTCGTCATGTAGCGCCAGCAGCCGATGCGCCGGACGCACGAACTTGACGTCGTTGTAGTAGCCGCCAGCTCTCGCGTAGCTCATCACCTTCGGGATCGGCAGCCTGGCGATCGTCTCGTCCAGCGCGTCCTGCAGTCCACGCGCGAGCGGCTGGCCTTTCGCAAGCGTGCGCAGGTAGAGGTAGTCGGCCTTGCCGTCGGAAGCGACGTAGACAGTGTCGGCGCCGTGGTTCGCGCCGGGGTCCGCGTCCAGGCTCGCGGTCGCAAGCTCGGGTCGCCCGAGCCCCGCGAGCTTGCGCTTCAACGCTTCGGATGGCTGCCCCGATGCGTCGCGCGCGACCTTGAGCGGCATCAGCTTCTCGATCACCTCCGCATCGGGCGCGACCGCGCGCACCTTCGTGATGACGACCGCAAGGCGGCGCGGCGTGCCGTACGGCGCAGCGGCGCTGGCCGCATCCAGGTAGCCGCGCGATTTCAGGCCCTCGCCGATGCCGAGGGCGAACGCCTGGCAAAGACGTTGCAGCGCCTTCGGCGGCAGCTCCTCCGTCAGGAGCTCGACCAGCAGCGTTCCGGTGCCCACTGAAGCTTGTGAGCTCAAGGAACTACCCTTGGCGCTGAGCGCTTCGGGGCTGATCCGCCCCCGGGACCGGCGCGTCGGCTCATGCCGCGTGCGCCCGGTACTCGTCCGGCAGCATCGGAAAGCCGAGCGCTGCGCGCGATTCGACATACGCCTGGGCCACCTGCCGCGACAACGCGCGGATGCGCCCGATGTACGCCGCGCGCTCGGTCACGGAGATGGCGCCGCGGGCGTCGAGCAGATTGAACGTGTGCGCGGCCTTGAGGATCATCTCGTAGCCCGGCAACGGCAGCTTCGCTTCCAGGAGGCGCTTCGCATCGGACTCGTAGAACGCGAAGAGTTCGAACAGCTTGGGCACGTTCGACTGCTCGAAGTTGTACGTTGATTGCTCGACTTCGTTCTGGTGGTAGACGTCGCGATACGTGAGCTCCCTGAGCCCGCCGTCCGTCAAGGACTTCGTCCCGTGCGTTGAGGACTTCGTCCCGTCCCTTAGGGACTGCGTTCCGTCCCTTAGGGAACCCGTTCCGATGTCGGCCGATTCGGTCCACACGAGGTCGAACAGGCTTTCCTTCCGCTGCAGGTACATCGCGAGACGCTCGAGCCCGTAGGTGATCTCGCCCGTGAGCGGATTGCATTCGAGGCCGCCGACCTGCTGGAAGTAAGTGAACTGCGTAATCTCCATCCCGTTGAGCCACACTTCCCAGCCAAGACCCCAGGCGCCGAGCGTCGGATTCTCCCAGTCGTCCTCGACGAAGCGCACGTCGTTCTGCTTCAAGTCGAGACCGAGCGCTTCGAGCGAGCCCAGGTACCGCTCGAGTATGTCAGGGGGCGAAGGCTTGAGCACGACCTGGTACTGGTAGTAGTGCTGTGTGCGATTCGGGTTTTCGCCGTAGCGGCCGTCCTTGGGCCGCCGTGAAGGTTGCACGTAGGCGGCCCGCCATGGCTCCGGCCCGAGCGCGCGCAGGAACGTCGCCGTGTGCGATGTGCCCGCGCCCACCTCCATGTCGTACGGCTGCAGCAGCGCACAGCCCTCACGATCCCAGTAGCTTTGGAGAAGAAGGATTATTTGCTGAAAGGTGTGCATCGGCCGCGTGTCGCGCAAGGAGAGCCAGTGTAAATTTTACCGTGTTCGAAGACTTCGGTAGCGCAGGCAAGATCGTACGGGTTTTGAGCGCTTGGTGGCGCGCACGATTGCGCCACGATCGTTGCGCAAGGTGTAGGATTTCTGCCCCCAAGGAAGTCAACGCCATCGAAATGAGTCTAGTCAACGCGCGCAAGTCGCGAAAGACGCCCGTCCGAAAGACGTCCGTCCGCGAGGGCTCGCGCAAAGCGGCGCGTAAACAGCCGTCGGTCTTCCCTATCGTCGGCGTCGGGGCATCCGCCGGTGGACTCGAGGCGTTCACGCGGCTGCTGAAGAATTTCCCCAGCGATGCGAACATCGGCCTCGTGCTCGTCCAGCACCTGGATCCCGCGCACGAGAGCGCGCTCACGCATCTCCTGGGCAAGGTGACGACGATGCCCACGCACGAGGTGACGGACAACCTCCGCGTGCAGCCGAACCACGTGTACGTGATTCCGCCGAACCGGGTACTCAGCATCGCCCGGGGCGTGCTCAAGCTGGGGCCGAGAGTCGACGGCCGCAAGCCGCCGCATGCGGTCGATCGCTTCCTCGAGTCACTCGCCGAGGACCAGCGCGAGCGCGCGATCGGCGTGATTCTCTCGGGCACGGCGAGCGACGGGACGCTGGGCCTCGAGGCGATCAAGGCCGAAGGCGGCATCACGTTCGCTCAGGACGAATCGGCGAAGTACGATTCTATGCCGCGCAGCGCCGTCGCGGCCGGATGCGTGGATTTCGTCCTGTCGCCCGAGAAGATCGCCGACGAGCTGGTGCGCATCGCGAGGCATCCATACGTGCTCGGCGGCGAGACGTCGCGCAGCGGCGGCCACCCGTCGCACGTGCCGGACGAAGGCGAGCAGGCACGCGAGCAGGCGACGGCCCACGAGCACGACGACAGTCCGTTGCCGTCCGGTGGGCAGGGCGAGTCGCAGCTGGCAGCAACAAAGGCGCGTGCCGAGGCGGCGGAGGGTGTGGACGAGCCCGGCGACGAGGGCTTCAAGAAGGTGATGCTCCTGCTGCGCAACCACAGCGGCGTCGACTTCACGCTCTACAAATCGAACACAATCCGCCGCCGGATCGCGCGCCGGATGGTACTGAGCAAGCACGAGACGCTCGCCGACTATGCGCGGTTTTTGAAAGGCAATACGAGCGAGCTCGATACGCTGTTCTCCGACGTGCTGATCTCGGTGACGAGCTTCTTCCGCAATCCGGATTCGTTCGGGGTGCTGAAGCGCGACATCATCCCCAAGATACTGAAGCAGCACAGCGACCCCGTGCGCGTCTGGGTGCTCGGCTGCTCGACCGGGCAGGAGGCGTACTCCGTCGCGATGGCGTATTGGGAAGTCATGGAGACGATCCACCGGCGGCCGGCGCTGCAGATCTTCGCGACCGATCTGAACGAGCGGCTGCTCGAGAAGGCGCGCGCCGGCCTCTACTCGAAATCGCTGGCGGCGGACATCTCGCCAGAACGGCTGCGGCGGTTCTTCGTCGAGGAAGACGGCGGCTATCGCGTCGTCAAGTCGATCCGCGATTGCGTCGTCTTCGCCCGCCAGAACCTCATCACCGATCCGCCATTCTCGCGCATGGACCTCATCTGCTGCCGCAACCTTCTCATCTATCTCGAGCCGACGCTGCAGCAACGGGCGTTGCCGACGTTCCACTATGCGCTGAAGCCGCGGGGCTATCTCTTCCTCGGCGCATCCGAATCGATCGGGCCGTACACCGATTTATTCGAGGTCGTCGACAAGAGGCACAAGATCTTCGCCAAGAAGCCTGTCCAGACGCCGGCGCAACATCTGCCGGTGCACCACCTCACGACTGCGGAAGGCAAGACTCGCAGCGTCGCCCCGCTGCCGATCGTGCGCGACACTGCGCGAAGCGAGTTCTCCGCGCAGCGCGAGGCCGATCGGGTCACCATCAATGAGTTTGCGCCTCCGGCGGTGCTCGTCGACTCGGGGCTGCAGATCGTACAGTTCCGCGGGCCCACCGCACCTTACCTGACCCCGCCAAGCGGCAAGGCGAGCTTCGACCTCCTCAAGATGGCGCGGGAGGGCCTGATGCTCCCGCTGCGTGCGGCGATCAACAAGGCGCGCAAGGAAAACACTGTCGTCCGCAAGGAGGGCGTTCGCATTCGGGACGGCGGCGACTTCCGGGAAATCGACGTGCAGGTGGTTCCGTTGCGGAACCTGCAGGAGCAGTCCTTCCTGGTGCTGTTCGAGGAGCACGCCGCCACGGGCGCGCGCCGCGCGGCGCGGGACGCGGAAAGGCCGCCCGCGCCGGCGAAGCCATCGTCGCCCACCGTGAAAGCGCTGCAAAAGCGGCTTGCCGACGCCGAGCGCGAGCTTGCGGAGACGCGCGACTACGTGCAGGCGATCCAGGACCGCTACGACAGCGCCACCGAGGAGATGCAGGCGTCGAACGAGGAAGCGCAGTCGGCCAACGAAGAGCTGCAGAGCATCAACGAGGAGCTGGAGACTTCGAAGGAGGAGCTCGAGTCGACGAACGAAGAGCTGACGACGGTCAACGAGGAGATGACCAACCGCAACGCCGAGCTCTCCCGGGCCAACGCCGACCTTCGCAACCTGCACGTCAGCATCCACACCGCGATCGTCGTCGTCGGGCGCGATCTCACGATCCGACACTTCACGCCGCTCGCCGAAAGGATCTTCAGCGTTGGCGCCGGCGACATCGGCCGGCCGCTCGGAGGGGTTTCGCGGGACCTCGGGATCGTCGTGGCGGAGGAGGGCAAAGCCGCTTCGCCTTTCGACCTGGAACGGGCCATGACGGAAGTCATCGACAGCGTCAGCGCACACGAGCGAGAGGTCCAGGACCGGCACGGCCGCTGGTACTCGCTGCGGATCCGCCCCTACATGACGATGGAGAACAGAGTCGACGGGGCGGTGATGGCGCTGCTCGACATCGATGCGCTGAAGCGCAGCGAGCAGACCGCCCGCGCAGCGCGCGCCGTCTCCGATACGGTGCTGCGCTCGATGCCCGTGCCGCTGCTCGTCCTCGACGCCGACTTGCTCGTGCAACTCGCGAACGAGGCGTTCTATCGCGTGTTCAAGGTCGATCCGCGGGTGACGGAAGGCTCGAAGATCTACGATCTCGGCAACGGTCAGTGGGAGATCCCTGCGCTTCGCACGCTGCTGGAAGGCACGCTCCGCGACAGTAGCTACTTCGAGAATTTCGAGGTCTTCCACGACTTCGAGGACATCGGGCCGCGCACGATGCGCCTCAACGCGCGCCGACTCGACACGGATCTCGGGCAACCGCGGCTCATTCTGTTGGCGATCGACGACGTGAGCGAGCGGAAGCAGCGCGAGGAAGTGATACGCGAGAGCGAGGAGCGATTCCGCACCGCGATGAGCAGCCTGGCCGAGGGCCTGTACATCGTCGACGTCGACGGCCGGCTGCTGTACATGAATGCCGCGGCCGAAAAGATGCTCGGCTGGACCGCGGCAGACCTGCGGGGTCGGGTGATGCACGAGGCCGTGCACTACGCGCATTCGAGTGGAGCGCCCGCTCCGGCCTGCGAACGGACCGAGTTGCGGGTGCTCGAGACCGGAGCGGCGATTCGCGCGCAGGAGGACATCTTCGTCCGCAAGGACGGTACCTCGTTCCCGGTTGTCTACAGCGCTTCGGCGGTGCGACGAGGCGATGCCGCCACGGGAATCGTGGTGGCGTTCCGGGACGACACCGAGTTCCGGCGGAAGGAAGAGATGCTCCGTGCCAGCGCCGCGCGTTTCCGCGCGCTGGCCGAGACCGTGCCGGACAAGATCTTCACCGCCGACCCGGCCGGGCACATCGATTACTTGAGCCCGCAATGGAGCGCGTATACCGGGCTCGACTCCGCACTGTTCGAGGACGGCGCCGAGAGCGAGATCGTGCATCCGGAGGATGTTGGCGAGACCCTCCGACGGTGGCGGAACGCCATTGCCGGCGGCCTCCCCTTCCACGTCGAGCATCGATTGCGCCGCGCCGACGGGGAATACCGGTGGCACGATACGCGCGCGGTGCCTTTCCGGGACGGTGATCGCACGCAGATGTGGGTCGGCGCGAGCAGCGACATCCAGGCGCTCAAGGAATCCGACCAGCGCAAGGACGAGTTCCTGGCGATGCTCGCGCACGAGCTGCGCAACCCCCTGGCGCCTATCAGCAACGCGCTCGACATCCTGAGGCAGAGCGAAGACAAGCAGCTGACGGAAAGCGCGATCGGCATGCTGCAGCGCCAGGTCGGACAGGTGACGCGGCTCGTCGACGATCTGCTTGACGTCAGTCGCATCAGTCGCGGCACCATCGGCCTGCATATCGAGCGAGTCGAGCTCGGCCCGATCGTCGCCCAGGCGGTGGAGGCGGCGCAGCCGCGGATCTCGAGCAGGCAGCAGAGGTTCACGCTCGTCATGCCGCAGGAGCCGATCGTGCTGGACGCGGACGCGACCCGGCTCACGCAGGTCGTCGGCAACCTGCTCAGCAATGCATCGAAGTTCACCGGCCGGGGTGGCGAGATCAGGCTCGTGGTGGAGCGCGACGCGTCGCATATCTCGATCTGCGTGCACGACAACGGCATCGGGATCCCGGCCGAGCAGCTGGAGCGGATTTTCGAGATGTTCGTGCAGGTGGACACGTCGCTCGAGAGAGTCGAAGGCGGCCTCGGCATCGGGCTCATGCTCGTGAAGAAGCTAGTCGCAATGCACCGGGGCACCGTCGAAGCGCACAGCGGAGGGCTCGGCCAGGGATCGCGTTTCATCATCCGGCTGCCCCTCGCCGCGGAGGCGCACGCGCCGGCCCGATCCAACGATTTAGCCCGGGGTGAAGAGCACGCGGGCAAGCCGCGCCGCATCCTGGTGGCGGACGACAACGTCGATGCGGCCGAAAGCATGGCATTGCTCCTTCAGCTCTCCGGACACGACGTTCGCATCGCCCACGACGGGCTCGCCGCGGTGAAGGCGGCCGAGTCGTTCCGTCCTGAGATCGTGCTGCTCGACATCGGAATGCCCACCCTCAACGGGTACCAGGCGGCGCGCCGGATCCGGAAGCTCGACCCGGCCGTGCGGCTGGTCGCCGTTTCCGGCTACGCGCAGGAAGAGGACAGGATCCAGTCGAAGGAAGCCGGATTCGCCCTCCACCTCGTGAAGCCCGTCGATACGCGCCGGCTCCGCGAGTTCATCGCCGAGTCTCTGTCGTCGCCTGCCGGCGCCGGCGCCCGCTAGCCACTCAACCGCGGACGAGTCGTCCGCCAGCGACGGCCGCGACGGCCACGACCAGGGCGACGCTCACGGCGAGCGCGTCGCCGAAACGTACGTACGGCGTAATGCCGTCGCGTCCCGCGACCTCGACTTCGAGGATGCCGCGCGTGAACCACGGCAGGCGCGCGACCTCGCGCCCGTCGTAGGCGATGGCCGCCGTGATCCCCGTGTTCGTCGCGCGCACGAGCGGCCGGCCCGTCTCGAGCGCCCGCATCGAAGCGATCTGGTTGTGCTGGAGCGCCGCGATCGAGCGGCCGTACCAGGCGTCGTTCGTCACGTTGACGAGGACGGCCGCGTCAGCCGCCTGGATGCGGATGTCCGCGCCGAACGCGTCCTCGTAGCAGATGTTGACGGCGACGCGAGTGCCGGCGACTTCCAGCGCCGGGGGGTCCGCGATGCCGGAAGCCTGGCTCGAGATCGGGATCGCGAGAATCTTGCGAATGAACCAGCCGAGCACAGGCTCGAGCGGTATCGTCTCGCCGAACGGGACTAGATGGCGCTTGCGGTAGAGCTGCGGCTTCGCACCGCCGATCGAGATGACGCTGTTGTAGTAGCGCGGCGTGCCGGCCGGCGAAAGCGGCGGCTCGATGGTGAACATCCCCGCAAGCACGTCGCCGCCGCGCGGCGTCACCGCGTCGAGCAGGCCGACGATCACGCTTTCCGGCACTTCGTCGGCGAACATCGGAAACGCACTCTCGGGCAGCACGACGAGCCGGCCCCGGCTTTCGCGGACCAGCGCCGTGTAGATCTCGAACGTGCTGCGCCGGAATTCGGGATCGAACTTGAGCTCCTGGGTGACGTTTCCCTGCACGAGCGAGATAGAGACAGGTGCGCCGGCGGCCGCTGTCCATTCGATCCGAGCGAGCGCCGCGCCGCCGGCAACGACGATCGCGGCGACGAATATGGCGAGGGCAATCCGGCCACGCGCGCCGGATGCCAGCGCATCGATCGCGATGGCAGGTGCAGCCGCGAGCAGTGCGGTGGCGAGCGTCACGAGGAACACGCCGCCAAGCGGGGCGTAGCCCGCTAGCCACGTCGCGCCGCCGCCCGGCAGCGACGCATAGCCGAGCGAAAGCCAGGGGAAGCCCGTGAACACGACGCTCCTTGCCCATTCGGACAGCGCCCAGAGCGCGGCCGCGGCGCCCACGCGGTTCCAGCTGTGGGGCGCGGTCCAGCGCGTCGCGAGCCAGCCGGTCAACGCCGGGTAGAGCGCGAGCAATGCACAGAAGCCCGCGGTGCCAATCGCCGCCAGCGGCCACGGCATGCCGCCGAACGTGTTGAGCGCGACGTAGACCCACGACGCGCCGGCGAGGAACAGCCCGAGCCCGAACGCGAATCCGCTCGCCGCAGCGGCGCGCGGCGTCGCCGCGTCCTGCCACATGGCGAAGAGGAACGCGAGGGTGACGACGGGAAGTAACGAGAGGCCGAACGGCGCGAACCCGAACACCGTCGCGGCGCCCGCGGCGAGCGCCGCCAGAGACGAAAATGCGCGCGCGGCCGGAGCCGCGCGGGAAGCCCGGCCGCCGAACGGCCACGGCAGTCTCACTGTCAGCGCTCGGACGAGGGCTCGGGGTTGGCGACGGCCGGCGCGTTCGCCGCGACCGCCTCGACCTGCAGCGTATACAGGCGGCGGCTGTCGGCGCGCACCACGCGAAAGCGCAACCCCCCGATGGTCGTCGTCTCGCCGCGCTTCGGCAGCCGGCCAAACGCCTGCAGCACGAGGCCGCCGACGGTGTCGAACTCGTCGTCGGCGAAATCGGTGCCGAAGTGCGAGTTGAAATCGGCGATCTCGGTCTGCGCCTTCACGCGGAACCGGCCGTTCGCCTCGGCGATGACGTTGTCC
>Ga0207691_10000587_pt1 | contig 36310 bp, 39 predicted proteins | sample KBSM13metaG_FD_184327 | JGI IMG/M metagenome (GOLD analysis project Ga0207691, IMG submission 184327) | Miscanthus rhizosphere microbial communities from Kellogg Biological Station, Michigan, USA - KBS M1-3 metaG (SPAdes) (version 2) | ecosystem: Host-associated > Plants > Roots > Rhizosphere >...
AACAGCTAGCTTTACGGTACCAGATTCGGCTGCTGGTTCAAAGCTCTCATTCAAATTAACAGTGGTTGACGATAAAGACGCCTCAAACTCTGATGATGTTACCGTTGAAGTAGAGAAAAATCCTCAAGGTTAATTTAATCCTTAAGACGGAAAAAAATTTTTTACCTTTTCCAAACATATCGCAATAACTTAGATACTGCGTATTGATAGCGATGACTAAAGTCAAAACGGTGCATGGATGTTGACTTGATAATTGAAGATTTAGCTAGAAGAACGATTAAAAAGACTTAATAGCGGTTATTACCATATCTTTTTGGAATTTGTATTCAAATACGAATAATGCCGCCCTTTCAAATTCAAATGTAGTTACATTCTCAGTTGTAATTCCGACATACAATGAATCTGAGAATATATTAAGATTAATTACTGAAATTGAAAATAATTTACCCACATCTCATTTTACAGAGATCATTATAGTAGATGATAATTCTCCAGACGGGACAGGAAAGTTGGTAGAGAATTACATTCAGGAGCAAAACGCTAAACTCGAAAATGGAAGAGATAATTCATCGAATTCAAGTTCAAAAAATTATAGAGTAAAAGTTGTTCATAGGAGGGCAAAGAATGGATTAATTCCTGCTATTCTAGATGGTGTTAAACAATCAACCGGTATGAATGTGCTAATAATGGATGCTGACTTTTCACATCCGCCTGAAGTTATTCCTAAAATGATGCGTGAGCTGGCATTGAATCCAAATTCTATCATTATCGGTTCTAGGTTTATCGAGGGTGGAAAGGTGGTTGGCTGGCCGCAGCGTAGGAAACTTTTAAGCAGAGGAGCCTCTGCCCTAGCACGTCTAGGATTAAATGTGAAACGTGTTAAAGATCCAATGTCAGGATTTTTTGCTCTGCCTCGTGAATTAATTCAGAATATATCTATCGATACCAAAGGCTACAAAATTCTACTCGAAATCTTAGTAAAAAACCAGGAAATCCCCATTAAGGAAATACCATATACATTCACAGATAGACAGTCTGGAAAAAGCAAAATGAATTACAACGTAATAATGAACTATGCTGAAGCGATCTGGCAATTATATAGGCACGGACAAAAGTCAGGACAGGTAGAAATCAGTGAACGTATAAACAAAAAATCGGTTCTTTTCATATCTAAAGCAGGTCGATACTACACTGTCGGCCTTTCAGGACTAATTATTAATTATATTGTTTCATTTCTTTTGGCTAACGATGTGGCCAACTCTATAAGATTGTTATCAAATGTTTGGTATTTAGAAGCATCAATTTTAGGTGTGGCCATTTCGTCTACCTCGAACTTCTTCCTTAACAAGTATTGGACGTTTGAGGATAAGCGATTTGATGTAGGCGTAACTGCAAGGCAATTCGTTTCCTTTATTGCAGTTAGCGCGATTGGACTTTCCATCCAAATTACTCTCCTCTACTATATGGTTGAACATCTTATTCCCTACAGAATTTCGTTAATTGTGGCTATTGGAGTCGCTACTACCATCAATTTCATATTGAATAAGAAATTTACCTTCAAAGAAAAACTTTGGGCATAGAATCGGTGTTCTAGTTTTAAATACTAAATTTGGTGTAATAAAGAAACAGTATCAAGTAATAGTAATCTGATTATGGGTTGACAGACAGTTAACCTGCCCAGGTCTCATATATCCCGCACACGCTAACGACAAAATCTAGCATTTCAAATTGTTTGCTAGGTGGTATTATCTATAGAGAAATTTGAAATGGCCTGCCTCAGTTCCCTGTACCTGTCGTAGGTATCAGTTGATAGTAAATTAAGAATTATAAGAAACCAATACCTGCCCAATTTCTCATTCTCTCGAGCATTTAATAATAATTAATGCTTTAATACATTATCAAGAAACAAGATCGATATTAAATTTCTACAAATTAAAGAATTAATTTCCATATGGAGTAAAATGAAATGAAGTCTTTTACTAATAAAGAAACTGATACATAGTATGAATCAACTACTCAGGGTTGTATTAGCGCTGCCTGAAATCTGTTTTGTAGTGTTGCTACCTGAAATTTTAATAGTTCCTCTCAGCTCCCCATCTGGATGTTTCTTTGTATGTAAATCAATTTGTAGAGTCTCGTTTTTAATTGCAGGTATTAAATCTGGCAACATTTTACCCTTCATAGGGCCCTGGAGATCAGACTTGTAAACCTCTCCTCCGATTGTCACCCCATGTGGCGTGTTCTCAAATTTAACAATCTTTAGCAAATCTGTTTTTAGCAAATCTGCCACAATTGTGCTATTCGTGCTATTTGCACCTTTTTTTGCCAAATGAATGTGAATGTGGTCCATTTTTGGATCAGTGATTCCAGTTAGGTTTAATTTCCACCATAGCTATTCGTTTGTAATATAAAATGTTCCCTTGGATTATGTATCAACTTTGCGTGTGTCACTGATGATGACGGTATATTTTTAGAATAAAATTCATCTCGATATTTTTACTTTTTCTTTTCTTCACAATTGTTATAATGTTGAACCTGGACTGAGATAATATTCCAATGAACAGTATCAAACGTGGAGTGTTAGAACCATGTAATATGAACAAATCTAAAAGGCATTTGAAAAATTTGTTAGCATTATTCCTAATCGTATCTGCATTTACTATGTTATACCCTTCATCTATCTTTTCAGTCATAAACCCAGTGGCGGCGGCAACATTAGCCAACGTTACCGTAATTCCCACAAATGATATAGTAAATACCAGAACAACATATGACATCTTTTTTAATACGGCAACAACTGGATTAATAAAAACAATTCGTATTACTTTTCCATCGGGTTTTGAGGTTTCTAGCTCTACTGTTCTATTGGTAAGAAGTGGAATAGGCCAAGGCTTGTTATCTGCCTCTTCAAGTTCTACCTTGATATACACTGTAAGTAATCCCGTGATTGTGCCTGCCGGAACTACAATAAAATTGGAGATTGGCAGAATAATCAATTCAAATACAGCAGGCATTTTTCGAGTGGGTATCTCAACTGCAGATACAGTACCTACTGTAATAGACGGACCAACATTATCTTGGTCCTTTAAGATAAGAGAGATAACAGGGAATGATGTATCACCAAATTTTATGATAAGAAAGACTTTAAATGATGACGCTGCTGGACATGCGCACGGTTGGGACCCCGATGCTAGTACTACGTCTTATGCAATATTTGATTCTGATATAATTGGAGCATCTGACGCTGAATTTGTAAGCGTAATGATAAGAAATGGCAATGCGGTATTTTGTTCAGCTACAACTGCCGATACAGGACTCTTCCACGTACAGTGTAATTCTGCCCCTGGGAATTCAGCTATACTCGATTACATTATAACTAAACTGCCAGCACACGTTGTAACATCCACAAGTATATCTTCGAAATCATCCCCCTTTGGATCATTACAAACGGGACATTAGGTTGATTGAAAACGGCAGCAGTGAGTCCACCATTCTAAGATAATTTGATTATTAATTATGCGGGGCACCATACATACATGGAGCATTACCGCAAAGATTTATCTAAGTTAAATTCACCATACGTTAGTATTGAAAAACCTCGTTTTTCTTATATCCGCAATAATTGTAGTATTTATGATTTCGTATGCACTAGTAGAGCATCAAAATGTGTCTGCACAAGTCAAGCTGACAATGAAAGAATTCCCAGCTAAACATTATTCATATGTACATGATGTCGCGCCGGTCCCTGCAAAGAATGGACCAGTCTGGTTTACGTCGGAACTAACTGGAGAATTGGGAAAATTAGACCCAACTACTGGTAATGTCAAATACATTCCATTGGGTAACAACAGTATGCCGCATGGTGTTATCTTAGCACCAGATGGCACACCATGGATTACAGATGGGGGCTTGAATGCGATGGTACGCGTTGATCCAAAGACTGATGAAGTCAAAGTGTTCCCTCTACCTAAAAATATTACCAATATATACAAGAAATCTCTGTTAAATACCCCTACCATTGATAAAGAAGGGATGGTGTGGTTTACCGGCAGGGCTGGGTTTTATGGCAAACTGAACCCAGAGACAGGAAAATATAATATCTTTCTTGCGCCTCGCGGACAGGGACCGTATGGTATTACTACAAGTCCTGACGGCGTTGTTTACTTTAACTCTTGGAATGGAAACTATACAGGCAAAGTTGATCCAAGGACCGGAAATCTAACTATACTTGAGCCGCCTACTAAGAACCAGATGGTACGGCGTGCCTGGTCTGATTCTCAAGGTCATATTTGGGTAAGTGAATGGGCCGCGAAAAATTTGGCCGCATATGACCCTTCTACCAATTCGTGGAAGGAATGGCGAGTACCGGGATCTAACCCAATACCATATGGGGTTTTTGTTGACGAGAAAGATAAGGTATGGTTGACCGATTGGGCTGTCGAAAATGGCACACAAACCCTGTTCCGTTTTGACCCAACGAATGAGAAATTTGAAGCCTTCCCATTGCCAAGTAATCACTCGGATATACATCAAATGAACGGACGGCCCGGTGAGGTATGGGCAGCAGAGTCTGGTGTCTCCAGGATACTCTTAATCCGCACTGGCAATTAGGAGACCTTTTTTAACCATAACCATATCTAAGTTAAAAAGAAAAAATTCAAATCGTCACTTTTTGTTTATATTTCCACACTCAGGACATCCTGAACTATATTTCGATTATTCAGGTTGTTGTACCACTGCTGCTGTCATTTATGGTCATGATCGTCTTCATACAGCATTCTAACCATATCGACAATCAAAAGATTCCAATCTTCCATTTCTTCAATCCTTTTCTTTTATACATGTCCTGTTGTAACCAATCATGATAACAGCCACTATTGAAAACTTTGTAGACCTCTTTTGTATCAAAGCGTGCTTTGATACAATAGCATCATCAAATATCATCAACAAAACACCAGTATCTTGGGATGGTTATTGCCATTTCTCAATTACTATTGGCAATTACGGTGAAACGGCTAAATAGTGATGAACCAAATCGCATATAAATTGCTATTATTATTTTACCTTACTTTATTTGTGAAATTAAACAGAAAAAGGTTTGTAATTGCATTGTCTTTTGGAATTTTATCACTGATCCTTATAGGGAATTCTTGTTCCCTGTCTTATGGACAGGATGTACAAGGAACTAAGTTCGGACGTGTTGTGCCGAAAATTTACCCTCACGATTTGAAGGTGGAGGAAGTATTCCTAGGCCTTCACTTTCCTACCCGCATGGCATTCGTCGGCCCTGATGATATTCTTGTTATAGAAAAAAACAATGGCACTGTAAGCAGAATCCTGAACGGTACTATATCATCCCGACCAATTCTAGACGTTAATGTTGCTACTAAAATGGATAGAGGTATGGTGGGAATTGCTGTATTAAATGGTCTTAATCGCACTTACGTTTTCCTTTATTTTACAGAAGCAGATTCAAAGGATGGCGGCAAAGCCTTAGGCAACATGCTATACAGATATGAATTACAAAACGACAAATTAATCAGGCCAAAGCTACTGCTGGATTTACCGGCTACTCCAGGACCAATTCATAACGGGGGTGCCATTGTTATTGGTCCCGACGGAAACGTCTATCTTTCTGTTGGGGACCTACATGGATCATGTGACGTTAATGTTACTAGGTTGTGCCACTCTGTTAAGACCAAAACCCAAAACTATCACAACGGAGATGGCGTAGATGGAAGAGCAGGTATACTGCGAGTTACACCAGACGGAGATACCGTAGGTAGCGGCATTCTTGGGAATAGCGATCCCTTAAATAAGTACTATGCATATGGTATACGTAATAGTTTTGGTCTAGATTTTGATCCTGTAACAGGGAATTTATGGGATACAGAAAACGGTCCTTATTATGGTGACGAAATTAACCTAGTTAAACCAGGATTTAATAGTGGGTGGGATAAAGTAGCCGGTATATGGAAGCCGAACGGCACATTTAATATGGGCGACATTACGTTAAAACCAAACAATTTAGAAGACTTCGGTGGAAAAGGTAAATACAGTGCGCCTGAATTTATATGGAGCCATACTACTGGTCCTACTGCTATCACATTCGTTAATACAGACAAATTGGGTAAACAGTATCAGAATGATTTACTTGTAGGAGATGTCCATAACGGAAGACTTTGGCACTTTGATTTGAATGAGAACAGAACCGGATTGTCTCTTAAAGGCGAACTCGCGGATAAAATCGCAAATTATTATAATGAAACTGCCGGCATAGTTTTGGGAGACGATTTCGGGGAAATCACCGATATTAAAGTTGGGCCAGATGGTTATGTTTATGTTGTTGTATACAGCAAACAATATGGAGAAATTCTCAGAATAGTTCCTGCAGATACCACACCAAAATCACCTGAGAAATGAAATAAATCATTAGAATCGGGAGACTGATTTTAACCGTTAACTGTATGCGCCTATACGGATACCAGTACTAGATAACAGCAAATGGCCGCCCTGATTCTCTCATCTGCAATTTCTAACATTTTTGAGATTTCAGTGTCAAAATATGCTCTATCACTGCCTACTTTCAATTGTTCAGGCACGATTTCAGAATCTTTCCATCATTAAGCACGATATCGTTTATCTTGTAAAATGATTTCTTCGCATAGAATTTCTCAATAAGTTCTCGTTATACCAACAATAGGAAACGCTGCAATATACTAATTAATTTTTGCCTAAAATATACTAAATATTTAACCTTATTCATAATTGGATCAAAATTGCTTTATTATTTGTTAGAAGGTATTTTCAATCATAAATTGGTTTTTAGAAATCGTTACCAAAGTAGAGGGTGACGATTGAGAACTTATTGCCAAGGATAGTTCTGTGCAGAGAACTGATTATTTCGGACCTGCTACAACAAAGGTACGAAAAGGCACAGCAGTAAAAGGTTAACGACGAAGATTTCCTTCAAATTATGTGCGCTCAAAACTTTATTGTTCATTGCACTATTCTAAACACAAGAAATACTGCCAACAAATTGGAATAAAATAGTTAGAATTGAATGAAAAAATAAAGGAACGGAGGATTTAGGAACTGCCGAACCCGCCTTTCAACTTGCATAAAAAAAGCATCTCCAAATTAAAAATGTCGGGTCTCGCTGATATTTCACAACGCTTATCGGTTAAATAGACAGTTACAATTAATCCCTTCAGTTAAAATATATAGCGAATTATTCAACTGCCGTCCATGATAAGTCCCAAAATAACGGGAGCAATCATCACGGTTTTTATCATTGTGATTGGTGTAGTGCTTATATATCCTGCATTGAGGCTTGATAGCCATGTCGTGCAGAATCAAGTTTTACTCACTTTTAATATAGTGAATTCAACTAATTTGCCTACGTGGTGTAATGACTTGTCCAAATTTTTGCAGGACAATAGCATACATTCAACTATATTTATAACCGGAATCATGGCTGATACCTATCCAAATTGCGTTGCTAGTCTAGGTAAAAATAATGAAATAGGCAGTATGACCTATACGTATGATACTATAACAAATTTGAACTATACTGGACAATTGAAGCAAATCCAGCAAGGGAAAGCTGCTGTAGATAAACAAAGTAAATTAAATTCTACCGTTTTTAGGGCCCCTCACGGAATTGTTGATGATAAAATCTTCTCTTTGCTTACACACTTACATATTCTAGGAGACTTTAACTACAATGATCACTACAACATTTACACAAATGGTTTATCTGGTAAGATCTTTTACAAATACCCCAGCTCGCTAGGTAACACATCTGACTCAAAATTGTCCGGTAGGGATCCAAAGATTCCTATGCTGGTAAACTTTTACAATTATGACTCTGTCAATAAAATCAAAGAATTCATAAACTCAGCATCCAAAAATCCGCATCAATTTGTTACTGCTTCGGAGCTAATTCGTAATACAGTTCCATAGATCTTCCGTCCCGTATAAATTTACCAAATTTTTGTTCAATGAAAATCTATGATACTACAAGAGACTTTAAATTTAACGATTACCTATAATTGGAATGTCTTTCCAGACTAATGAGTAGAACTAACTAAATCACTTGACGTACTGATGAGTTTACTAAAGGATATTATCCGTAAGTTACGATCCGCAATGCTGTCTACCAATTTTTTTAAATTGCCTAATTCAGTCACATTTAATGTATTTGTCAATTCTCCATTTTGCGTTATCGCAAATTCTTGCGGGTGTATTGTAACCACTGCATATCCATGAGTAGAGATACTTTTATTGATCCGGTTGAGGAGTTCGTCAACAGGTAATGTATTCCATTGTTCAACAGGTGGGGTTTTTGAGTTATTAAGTAAAAAGTCGGAGTACTCTACTGTATTAGGAAAATGGAAAATTTTATCATTTGCAGTGTAGTGTGAAAAAGTAACGTTAGTCACAAGATTAGACTGATTCCTATCCGAGTAAAACCAATGGTCCGAACTAATTATTTTAATTCCTAATTGTCGCATAGCATCTAATGTCGCATTGTTAAAATCAAAATCAGGAGGGATGAATATTAATGGTCTTATTCCAAACAGTTTGTGGATCCTCTCATTTGATTTATTCAATAAATCCATTTGATCACGCTCACTGAGCTTGGAAAAATTCTCGTGATTCCAACCATGAGAAGCTAAATCAAATTTTCCTGCATCAAATCCACTACGAACCTCATTTAATACAGAGCTATCGTTACCAAATGCGTTGGATATTAATCCAAGCGACAGTGATTGATTTTTTTCCAAGAAGAAATTCATAAGGGCTAACTGAATACGATTAAGATAATAGTCCTGTATATCATCAAGCCTAAATATAACACAGTTGCAATTCATCTTGTTTTTACTGACAAGCTGTGAAAAAGATATGGGCGCATTTGTCAGAATTAAAAATATAATAAAAATGTATGCAAAAATAAGAACTATACGAGATTGGAAAGAAGTATCCCTAGATAGTAAAACATTCATCATCATAATACCGATTTGGAAGCTCCAATATTATGGTTACGAGAGAGCAATTTAGAATATTATTTTGCGAATGCCTAGTCTAGTATTCTTACAGTAATTCTAAATCTTTTCCTCACATACTGAACTTTTTAATTACTAATTCATAAAATGAAATTTCAACAAGTAGTTTACTACAGTAGGGACTAGGATAACAGTTTGAGATTTGAAAAACGAAAGCTTCGGAGCATAAAAATAAGGCTACCTTGTCAACCAATTATTCCTCTTTATCACAAATAATGCTGAAATTACCAACCCTGATTGAACAAAGAGCTGAATCACTCCCATCAGCATTTGCAATAACCAATATTTTGCGCCTGGATCACGACACCTATAATCAAGACCCTGAGCAAATCCCACGAACAGTATCCCTATAGTGTAAAATATTGGAGCAAATAAATCTCCTTTTATGAATGGTAGATAAAAATATGTGATAGCAATTATGAGCGGTGCTGTATACACAGTCATAAGTTCTATGTAAAAGAGAAATTTCATAAGTGGATGCGTTGAAGTTTTCCAGAAGAATGAACTCACAAAGAGGCTACATCTAACATACGCCTTTTTCCACCTAAGATGCTGTCTTAAGAATCCTTTCCAAGTCTCTGGAACCTCCGTATATGTTATGGCGCTTGGATCATACAATGCCTGCCATTCCTGACTTAAAGACTGCGCAGTAAGTAGCCTGTCATCAGCATCATCAAATTCTGCTGCAGACTCCATTTGCTTCTGTGTGAAATTTGACAATTTAACATTGTCATGAGAAATGTACGTTTTTACGTCAGCTGGCGCATATGCATAGCTCGTTAACATTCGGTATTCACCGTCGTCATTATTAGAAGAAGACCAATGCCGTATAAATCCGGATATTGATTCCCTCCTATACGCAGACAAACATCCAGGACAACACATAACGCTGCCAAAAACACTTTCGGTCGTTCTTTGAATGTTAAATGAGTAATCATACCATGTATCTTGCATTTTAGCAAGTAATTTCCTATTTGCATTCCACAATTTTGCATGGCCTGATATTGCTCCGGCTTTTGGATTTGATGTGAACGTGCTTACAAGATGTGCTATTGTGTTTTGTGCTATGACACTGTCCGAATCGATTAGTACTATGTACTTGCCTTTTGAAATTTGGAAACCCTTGGCTACAGCCTTGCGTTTACCTTGGTTAGTTTGATGTATAACTTTTAGATTTGAAAATCGTTTGCTGAGACCGTCTAGGATCTCTTTAGTTCCGTCACTACTCCCATCATTTACTGCGACTACTTCTATATTTTTGTAAGATGAATCATATATAGTCTCGATAACGACCTTTATCATGTTTTTTTGATTATAAATAGGGATAATCACTGAAACAAGGCCATTATTCAAAACTGGTGTTATTTTACTTTTGAAAAAGAACCAGCCCACAACCCAAATAATTACAGAATAGACTAACAGTATATTGGAGTAGACAACGAATGTGTTACCAATGGTAATACCATATAATGTATAGTAAGATGTTATTCCTATCAATAGAGCAAGTATTGTAAAACGTAACAGCCAACCTTTCTTACTTACATATATCCTTCCACTTTCGGAGATCCTTTGGTAAGATCTTTTTCCTTCTCGTTGAATAGATTCTTCTGAAGCGGTTGTACTAGGAGATTCTACCTGGATAGTTTTTTTATCAGACTCTGGAAGGTCAGGTTGAATAGTTTGCCCAGAGGCGGCTTGATTAGGAGATTCTACCTGGATAGTTTTTTTATCAGACTCTGAAAAGTCATGTTCATTAGTCAAGAAATACACCGTCTTTTTTATGAGTTGGCATTATAAAGGTTGTCAATATTGACGTCATAGACGTACATACTCACAAACAGAAATTTTTTCAATGGCCTCAGAAAAAATATCTCTGCCTGATATTTCGGCAATGAAATACAATCTTAAGAATTCTTCTGCTCTGCGGTTTGATATGTATAATATTAATAATCTTAGAGAAGATTATCTATAACTTATTTGTAGAAAATTACCTCATTTGCTAGAAATTAGTTCAGCGAAAGCCGTCCTGCCCGTTTTGCTTGAGATTGTTTCTCAAAATAATTGGAGAAATTTTAGCAGGTAGAGAATTAATAATGAGGAAGATGTGAATATCATGAGTTTCCATGGCATTGCATGCAGTCTGGGACCCTTTAGCATAATCTGATGATTGTCTACGATATGTGTAATGTAGTCTCTTAATTTTTCATTCCATATGTTGTACTCTATCCGGTGTTTTTTGAGTATAGACTCTATTTCATAAACTACAGGAGCCCTTACCGAGCCTATGTGTTGGACATATCGTCGAGAAATTTCAACCTCTGCTTTTATCGCAATTAATCCCTGTTGCAGATTAAGAAGACGAAGATGCATCTCCCAAGGGTGTTTGAGTTGTTTTGAAAATCCATTTCCTATCTGAGTTGGTTTTTTATTTTCTAACTTTACTTTTTTAAATCCTTCAGCAAATAATGTCCTGATTAATTCATCTTTTTTTATCTTCACTATGAGACTCAATTGGTCAAATTCTATCTCTTCATGACGAATAAATTCGGTAAGTCCCTTGAGTAAATCTATTCTCCTTGGATAACGAGTTAGGAATTCAGACACTGTTATCAAAAAGATGACAAGAAACATAGTATTAAAAGTATATGCATTATTGAACTATTACTGCATGTAATCCGAAGATAGATTCCTCAGGTAGATGTCAATTCCTGGCTCTACCGTCATATCTTTCATGCTGAGCCTGCGGTCTGTTTTATTGACATCAGCTCCTCTTACGACCACTATAGGTACAGACTCGTTAGCCTCCCCCATAGCAAAGACACCAAGTGTGGCAAGGCAATCTGCTGTTGCTTTAAAAGTGACCCTCAATTTCTTTCCAAACAAGTCTTTTCTACCTCTCAGATCCTCAACAGGCTCAAAACCTGACACACCAATTGCAATCCCAGTGCAGCCAATCCTTGTAGGCATTAGTCTGCTATCTGATATTACAACCCCTGTCCTTATTTGGAGCTTGTCATATAATTTTTTGCGTAAAAGTTTTGCGGACCTGAAAGAATCCTTTGGATAAACTATGACTTTTCCTGGAAGGGAATTAGATTTGTCAATACCTGCATTAGGCGCAATCATACCGTTACTTATTGTCAACAAAAAGCCAGGAATTCCTGAAACAATGTGCTGTGATTCCTGCAAAGTCAGTTGCGCAATTCTCTCATCCATCTTAAATTTTGAAGCTAGATTTTTTGCCTTTCTTGATACTTTCACAGTCTTCAAGTCAACAAGGGAACCTTCGCTCATTGAAACAAACTTGCTTGAGATTACCAAAATGTCGTCCTGTTCGAACGTGAACTTTGACTCGAGAATTGTTCTAAAAAGATCAAATCCGGCGCTTTTTTTTGGGATCTTGATGGGAAAAATTTCCATTTATTTATAAAGATCCCTTTTACAATATTTGTGTTCAGGAAAAATTAATAGAGTCAATAAAGGATTTAGGTTAAGATCTAGAAAATGAATATTACTGAAAAGATAATTGCACGTGCCTCGAAGAGAAATTCGGTTAGCCCTGGTGATGTAGTTTTTGCAGATGTCGACAAATTAATGATACATGACGTTTCTGGTCCAGGCGTGATTAAGGTATTTGAAGAATGGTCTAAGAAAGGAATCCAACTCGAAAATGTGTGGGACCCTGACAGGGTGTGGATATCTGAAGACCACTTTGTTCCCTCAGCAGATAGGATATCTGCAGAAAATATAACAAAGCTCACCCGCTGGGCTGAAAAATATGGAATCAAAAAGCACTTTAAATACGGACTTGGTCAGTACGGAATTTGCCATACTCTTTCTCACGAGGAAGCACTGGTGTTGCCCGGAGAATTCTACGTTGGAGGGGACTCGCATACAAATACCACAGGCGCTCTTGGAGCATTGGCAGTCGGTCTGGGCCACACCGATATTGCATATGCAATGATGCATGGTAGAATCTGGCTAAAGGTTCCAGATACCATTCTGTTCAACTTAATTGGAAGTATACCAGAACATATCATGGCCAAGGATATCATTTTAAAAATAATAAGCGATATTGGAACTGACGGCGCGAATTATAAGGCCATGGAATTTGCTGGAAATGCAGTAAGCAAAATGAGTATGGAAGAAAGATTGACCCTCACAAATATGACCACGGAAGCAGGAGCAAAAAATGGTATAATCGAACCCGACTCTATCACAGATGAGTACATCAGGCAAAGAACTTCAGAACCTTACAAACCAATTGTAGGAGATGACGACAGGCATTATGTAGATGAATACACCTACGAAATTGATAAACTCGAGCCGATTGTCGCAAAACCTTACTCGCCACAAAATGCCGCCGTTGCCAGAGAGCTACAGGGTGTCGAAATCAACAAGGCGTATATCGGATCCTGTACTGGAGCTAAATTGCAAGACTTGAGATCCGCTGCTCAAATTTTAAGGGGAAAAAAGGTCAAGATAAGAACTGAAGTCTTGCCTGCTGCTCAATCTATCTATATGAAGGCGATGAAGGAAGGTTTGATTGATATTTTCATGCAAGCAGGTGCAGTTGTAGGCCCTCCAACATGCGGTGCCTGTTGTGGCGCACATATGGGTGTATTGGGAAAAGATGAGGTCTGCGTCAGTACTACCAACCGGAATTTCCCAGGAAGGATGGGGCACGTGGAATCCCAAACCTACCTGGCATCGCCTCTGGTTGTTGCTGCGTCGGCAATCAAAGGTAAAATAACCGATCCAAGGGATGTATCGAAATGACATTGAAGGGAATTGTTCATAAATATGGTAAGGATAATATTGATACAGACGTAATCCTGCCTGGTCCTTACCTAAAAATCCACGATCATGATGAGCTGTCAAAACATGCAATGGAAGGCATTGATACCAATTTTGCAAAAAAAGTTTCAAAGGGTGATTTTATTCTAGCTGGAAATAACTTTGGCTGTGGATCAAGTAGAGAACATGCTCCTATAGCTCTATCTCATTGTGGAATCACGGCAGTACTAGCCCCATCGTTTGCACGAATATTTTATCGAAATTGTGTTGACGGTGGATATCTGTTACCACTGGAAATTGACAAGACCGCCTTGGAGCAAATTTCTGACAAAGATACACTACAAATAAATATAGAAAATAACCAAATCAGTGATTTGACTAATGGAAAAAATTTCCCCATTTCCCCATTTCCTCCACTAATAAAGAAAATAATTGATAGCGGTGGCCTCATGTATTATAGAGAATGAAGAAAAAAAAGGGCAAACTAGAAGAAATTATAAGCAAAGCAAGGTTCTACGATGATATACTTCTCTATGAAGTCTCATACCGCGATTTTGATAGTATCGTAACCGTACCTCTAAAAGAATTCATTTCAATATCCTCAACATTTGAATTAATACCAATTAGTAGAATAGTTCAGATAAAGAAGGGAAATACAGTAGTATATTCAAAATCAAAACAAAAATCAAGTACTGGTTCTTGGTGTTAGCTCCAGCGGACGTGATATTCTTGGGATTGACTTTATGATTGCAAATACCATCCACGAGGTAGCAGGACTTTCAAATGCTTATCTCCAATATGTGTAGCATAACGCCATATCTTTTGATCTTCAAAGCACTCAAACTTGTTACTAATAATAGTAAGTGCTTTCAATTCATTATCAAGTAAATTCATCTTGCTAGCCTTAGCTGAATACTGACATGAGAACTGACAGTTGCAGTCAAGCTCTACTGCTTTCTTATTTTCTTTTATTGCAGGATATGCCTGACAAGACAGAGGCCTTGTGTTGTATATCATGCAGTTAAAACCCCCATGTGGAGATCGATTTTTACTGTTGATATCTAGAAATGGACAATAATCGCCATTGGTATCATTGCCCATCAGTTGATATGCGATTACCTGACTAGGTCCATTAGACTTTCTGTTAATCCCAACCCCCAATCTTGGAAATATACTTATTTTGACTTGCTGAGCATTAGCTTGGCATTCAATTACTTTTTTTTCTTCTGGAAGGAGCAGGACACCTATTTTTCCATATTCTATTGAAGGATAATACTGACGGTAAATACAGCAGTCAGAACAATTTTCAATGCAATGAAATTCTCTAAGCATATTGTGTGTCTGTTGCTTTTATCAAGGAATATTCAACGCTATCTTCTTCGAGTTCATTTATCTTCAAAAATCTTACATCGTATATTGTCTTCAATCTTTTAAATATGTTGAGTTCATAATTAGTATCATGTTTGGTATCAATCTTGCCATTTTCACTTTTTTGATCTTCACTTGCCATTTTATTTTTAGAGGTCTTGTAATGCGCAAATCGAAGGATGGACTTTTCTTCAAAATTCTTCTTGAACCTAAGATAATTTTGCGTCATACTATTCTTTTTAAAAAAACCAACATTATCCTTTGAAAGTAGATTCTTTCCTCGCTGATAAAGGATGAACCAATAATAATCCGCGTCTTCGACAAAGCTTAGAATTATTTGGTCATCTGGCCACCAATGGATGTTTTCATTCCATATTTTTATAGCGGCTTTTCTATCTGTAAACAAAATTAAGATATTCATATGGATATCGGTGTATCGATAGCCAACGCCTAAAAAATCAGAAATCCATTTTTTGCCCATTTTATTTACTTGAGAAAAACGGTAAAGTAAACTTATCTGATTAAAGTATCTAATGTTTCCGTTATGCATCACAAAGTAAGTGATTATTTATTAGATAAATAATACTTGGCCTCAGAGGGATAACATAACGCTCATCATTGGCAATCCTAATATTTGAAATAAAGAATTTAAATCTATAGTTGTTGAGCTTAATGACAGCTAGGTCTTTTCCACAGCTTCAATATGACATTCATGACCCCTGTGGCTCTTATTCAGCTCTAACGCTTCTTCATCAGTAATAGGAAATTTTTCATAACTTAAATTTTTCTCGCCTTCCTTTTCTAAAATGATTTGATTACATTCATCGCAAATTAATTGAAGGAATATTTTACTCATGTCTTGGTAGGAATCGTAACGATATTTAGACCATTGGAACCATTGGAACAAAATGCGACTTCGTGTTTCCAATAATTCTGATGCTTTTCAATCAAGAACATTAAATGACAAAGTGAAATATATTCTCATTTGATAGATTTGGAGACCATTTTATTTTCATATCTTAGATAGAGAAAATACGTAAGCAAAATAAACACGATAGACGTTGTTATGTAGGCTATATCGATGAGAAAACCCTTCTCATTGAATATATGGCATGCAAATTCGCCGGTACCACATCCAGCCATAAAAAAAACCAAATTCCAAATTGAATGTGCTACTATCGCAAACCATCCTTTTCCACTTATCCATGTCCTGAGACTTGCAAATATGGAAGGTGTTACAAATAGCCAGGTTAAATATGCAAGACTACTTACCTGGACACTAGGTGTATTTAGGATGTGCAGGGAAGCCCAAATAATGCCCCCTGCCAGAGTTACAAGATTATTTCCTGTCAGGTAGAATGGGATCCCAAAAAATATAGTCTCTTCAAAGGGACCGGCAAAAATTACTGAAATTACCGATAGCGGTATAGTAGGCGCATTATAATTATTGACCACTGTATTTACTACTACAGATCCTGCAATCATGATAACAAATCCAATTAGATGGTAGAAGAGCACCATTATTATCAGATAGGAAATGGAATTTCGTCTATACTTTGAGATCCACGAAAGAGGATTAATATCGTGCTTGAGGTCAGAAAATATTGAATTCGTACTTGTAGTGTTAGTATTAGATGACAATTATTGCTATATTGATTTCAAATGTTCAATGATATTTACACGTTGTGTCTGTAATAATTGTATACTGAGCGACTACTTTACTGATAAATTTTTTTCAAGATCATCTACCGTATCAATGGGAAGAGAACAAGTAAAATCCTTACAGACATATGCAAATTCATTCTGTTTAGTGTTGTTCGATTTTTCCTTAAAAAAGGGATATTTTTCAAGTTCTGAAATATCGGCGTCATTCAAAATGGCTGTGATTCCATTTGGAAGGAATTTTCTATTCAAATAACTAGCCAATTCTGAATTTTCGCCTCGTTTTATGATTGATACTTCCACCGGGCTCTTTACTCGCAGATATATCGCCGAGAGCATCTGCCCAAATCCAAATGGATTGCCCGACGCTGGTGTTGATATTCTTCGAATCATCTGGTCTGCTTTCGTAAGCAAGTCTTGGTCCTGAGTGTAATAATATAACTTGATTAAATTAGAAGCTGCTACGGAATTGCCACTTGGAATCGCAAGGTCGTAGTGATTTTTTGATCTAACTATCAGTTTTTCATTATCGTCAGACGTGAAGAAAAAGTCATCTGATTGGCCATCCCAAAAATGTTCTATCATAGAATTTGTATATTCAATAGCTCTTTGAAGATAGTAATGTTTTGACTCTACACTAAAAAGGTTGATTAAAGCTTCGACGTAGAAAGCATAGTCATCAAGATATCCAGAAATTTTTGATACTTTATTAAAAACTCTATTGAGCCTATTTCCACTGTTACTTAAATTATCCTCAATAAACCCTACAGCCCTTTTTGCACTTTCAAGGTAACTGGTATTGCCAGTTACTTTATAGCCACTAACAAATCCTGAAATCATCAAACCATTCCACGACGTCAGTATCTTTGTGTCCTTGCCCGGCTTTATTCTGTTGAGCCTCACTTTGTATAGTTCTTCTAGCGATGACTCTATTTTTTGCACTATCCAATCCTGACTTTTGGAGTATCTTTCTGCTAATTTTGGAATGGATGTATATTTGTTTAAAATATTTTTACCTTCAAAGTTTCCACCTTGGGTAACGCCAAATCTATCAGCAAAAATTTGGAAAAATTCACTATCTATGACTTGTTTGAGCTCTTTGTATGACCATAAATAATATTTTCCTTCCTCCCCTTCAGAGTCCGCATCCTGCGAAGAGTAAAAAGCTCCTTCATTTGAGGTCATCTCTCTTTGAATATATCTTAGGATTTTTTGAAGAACATCCAAATAATTTGGATTTTGCGTTATTGCATATGTTTCGGCATAAAGGACAGAAAGAAGGGCATTATCGTACAGCATTTTTTCAAAATGAGGTACTAGCCACCTTTGATCAGTTGAGTAACGTGCAAAACCCCCGCCTGCATGGTCATGTATCCCTCCTGAATCCATTTTATCTGCTGTAAACAACACAAAATCTCTGTATTTGCTAATTCCCGAATAATCATAGGCCCTTAATAAGAACAATAGGTTTGAGGCATTGGGAAATTTTGGGGCACTACCGAAACCACCATATAGGTTATCAGCAAGTTGGAGTAGAGTCACTGCTGCTTCATTTATGATTGTTTTTTCTAGTTTTGATTCCTTACCGTATGCTATATCAGAAGACGAGCTAGTCAGTGCAGTAACGAATTCATTACTTGAAGAAATAACTTCATCGTGTTTATTTTTATAACCGTCGGATAATTTTGCTAAAATAGTACCAAATCCTGGTAAGCCCTGTCTGGCTTCTTTAGGAAAGTACGTACCGATGTAGAAGGGCCGTTGATCTGGAGTCAGAAAAGCTGATAATGGCCAGCCGCCTGTACCGGTATAAATTTGACATGCTCTTTGGTAAATATCGTCGATGTCGGGTCTTTCTTCTCTATCAACTTTAATATTGATATAATTTTCATTCATTATCCTGGCAATGCCTTCATCTTCAAATGATTCATGGGCCATAACATGACACCAGTGACATGAGCTGTATCCAATGCTCAGGAAAATCGGCTTATTTTCTTTCTTAGATCTATCAAGCGCCTCTTTGTTCCAAGCATACCATTGAACAGGATTGTAAGCGTGTTGAAGAAGATAAGGGCTAGTTTCATTTATCAAACTATTGGGTTTATGACCCTTATTTTGAGTGTCCACACATCATTGATTGTAAATATGATATTTAGACCCTTTCTTAGTTAAGACTACGGCAAAGCCAAATGCTTTACCTGTTCAGATCATGTGGCAATAACGATTTAATTATAATTTGCATATACAGTATAGTAGTTGGTGCGATTTCATGGCAATAAAAAAGGATTAAGAGTTTTTGCGGTAGCTGAGAGTTTCGAAAAACACGACAAGAAATCAGTCTTAGCTGGTATCGTTATGCGTCGCGATTTAATAATAGATGGTATCGTTTATGCAGATACAGTTGTAGGCGGCAACGATAGCACCGACAAGGTTCTATCTATGGTTAATCGTCTTGGAAGAAATGATATCAATTGTGTTCTTTTAGGTGGACTCATCATCAGTCTATTCAATATTGTTAACGGTAAATATATTAATGAAAAAACTGGACTACCTGTGATAGCTATTTCATATAATAAATCGCTTGGCTTGAAGGATTCTATTTATGGAGTAAATCAGAAACAAAAAATTCAGGATTATTTGAAACTTGAAGAACGAAAACCATTGAAGTTGTGGACTGGGAAAACTATATACGTTCGTATCTGGGGACTTGACTTGCTAGATGCGTTACATCTGTTAAACTCATTAGTAATCCAGGGATCTAAACCAGAACCATTGCGACTTGCTACTCTGGCCGCACGAGCATATCGAAAAAATCTAAAGTATTAGTGGAAATAAGGTCTTCAAGTTCAACATATAATATAAAATACCTAGAAATCAGGATGGCGTTTAATAATTAGAATCCTTTGACTTTGAGATTGTTCTTGGGGTATACCGTATATACGCATCGTAATAAATTTCGTTTCCATGACCAGTTACAGTATGCAAAAATGAAATATCTATGACAACCTTTGCCTCATTTTTTAAAAAATTATTAACATCTTGTTCCAGCCCATGTGGTTCATATGATCTGAAAAATTTTATCAATTCTTTTGGCATGATTTGTTATAATGAAGAGATATTAGGATTATATCAATATTTTCAAAAAAGATGTTATTATTGCCGGTTTTTTTACGAACAAGTAATTATCAATAATAAATTTTGGTTGCAGTGTATAAAATCAGCATCAGGCCCTGTTCAGTAATTCCTTTTCTTTACCTATTACTATTGGCTTTATTTTGTTCATTATTATCTGATGAAAATTCTTTGTAGTTACATCAAAGGTAAAAATGATAACAAAGCATAGATGATTTCTGGAATCCGTTATGGGTATTGTGATTCTTAGTAGCTTTTCATAGTATGAGCATGTGTAATCAATTTTTCCAAGGATAGATTGCCATCTTATTCTGGTATATTGTCTTGTCACAGCGGCAAGAGCATACTGTGAAGTTTGTTCCTCATTTAACAGTGGCTTGATTCCTTTTCTTTCGGAAGATGCCAGTATTGTTCCGTGATGATCCACGATTGCTGCAAATCTGATGTTTTTATCAGATCTAGTTATTGTATCACAAAATGATTTGAAGAAATTTGCCACAGGTAGAAACTAAAATCCCGATGTAATAAAGTTTAAGGCTGATGAACAATATTAGAGCCGGTCAACTTTAACCAGGTATTGCTAGTATTGCATATTCGTTATCAAATTAAAAAACTATTGAAATAGTTGAAATGTTAAAGCCAATTGACATTTCTTAATTACCCTGATCCAAACAAAGACTAGGCATCTTGTATTATTTTATTTTCATCTAGTCGTTAGCCATTAAAAAATACCCGTTCTTTCATTACCATCAATGGTTTCAATCATTATCTCTTAATTTTTCAAAGCACTTTATCAGTTTTAGTGTCGTAAAACAAAGATGCTAGTTTATTGTTTTCTCAATAGTAGAGTTTCTGTATGAATGACAAAGTACTACACTGAAAGGTGTCATAGTGCACCAAAAGCATTAATTTCCCCCCCCGCGGGAGAAATTTTGCTACTGGCTGGTGTTTCTTGTTCATTCATAATGAAATCAAAATCTAGATTCCATCCATTTTGCATGTTATTTTTATTTTATATAAGTCCATTGGTACGCTTGCCTAATTGTCGCTTGAACGCCAAGGGCGACTAAAAATTGAAAGTTTAACTTGCGGATTTTATCTTGTGACTAGGTACATCTTTTTGATTAGTGATAGGATAAATCAAAAAAATAAATAGCATATTTTGCAAATTATTACCAAAAACAATGAATGAACTGGCAACTAGGAGAACACTTGCAATTGATTTAGATTCTGTTCTTGCAGACACCATGATTATTTGGGCAGAGGAATTCAATAAACGTAATGATTCTAGTATAACCAAAGATAATATTACTTCTTGGGATATTTCAAAAATTTTCGACATTTCAATCACCGAGGTCTCCGATATCTTTACATATATTTGGGACAAGCGTTGGGGAGATATACCAGCCACAGAACCTTCAATTGGCCAAATAGTATCTAATCTTCATAATAAGGGGTTTAGGATATCCATATTGACAAAAAGGTATCGATCTTCTGTGAGCAATGTTATAAACTGGTTGGATTTACACAAGATTCATTGCGATGATCTGTTGTTTGTTTACGATGATGCTCCAAAAACAGCTTATCCATTTGATATTCTAGTTGATGATGCACCGATAAACTTTAGTGACCTTTCACATCCTAGAATTGGAATCCTATTTAACCAACCATGGAACAAGAATTTTTCATGGCCTGTAAGAATTGACAACCTGAGTCAAATTATTAATATCATCTGAATTATCGTCATAGGTTGACCTAGTCCAGCCAGAAATTTAAATTACTTTTTAGAGAATAATAAATCCGGGATTGAGCAGATAAATTAACTGAGAACCAACTTTTAATCTGGGCTTTTGACTGGTTTTTTTTGTGACTGATTTACGGAATAATGATTAAGTATCTTCAGATTAAAAGTAAGTAATTAAAATGAACCCAGACGTTCTTATTAGTAGCGATAAGCTCTATTCAGGCAAAATATCGATTAGATCGTACAAGTATCACTCGGAAGATAAAATAATAGAAAAAGAAATAGTTGAACATGCAGACTCGGTAGGCATCATTGCATTAGATGAAAAGGGAAATATAATACTGGTTAAACAATTTCGAGTCGCCACGAAAAATAGCTTGGTTGAGATTCCTGCTGGCAAAATTGAGAAGGGAGAAAATCCCGAAGACGCAGCATCACGTGAAATGAATGAAGAAATTGGATATTGTGGAAAATTAAAACTGTTGTTCGAAGGCTATCTTGCTCCTGGTTATGACACTGAAAAAATGTACTTTTTCTTGGCATCAAACCTGAAAAAGTCAAAGCAAAAACTACAACAAGATGAAGATGAAGCAATTAAGATTAAACGGATGAAGCTGAGCCTTGCAGTAGAGAAATGTATTTCTGGAAATATTATAGATTGCAAAACCATAGCTGCAATAATGATGGTTTCAAATCAGAGAAATATGGACAAAGTCAAAGTTATGGACAGAGGATAAAAGTAATTATCTATATTGAGCTTCATGATAAATTGAATCGCGCAGAAAAATGATACCAATATTAGCTCTAGCGCAACTTTACTGGGTTAGCTGTCCATTGCCAACGATTCTCTCTGTTCTATAGAATACCCCTTTATCCCTTAAAATACCCAAACACGATCCCAATATCAAAGCAGGTAACGTACATACGTCCAAAAACAATTTTGATAGAAAGTCGTTGACACCATAATGCTTGTTCCTATTACAAATAACAACGCCGATTACGTTTGTTATGATGACAGTGCTGATGCAGAACAGCTGTATAGAAAATGAGGTTAGCCAGTATGTATTATATATTATTGAATCCAACGATTCTAGTGCAACTAAGTCCAGCATTATAAGAAAAAGAATAAGGGTATATTTTAGATACTGAAAGCCTGTGAGAAAAATCTCAAGTTTTTTAATAATTGACTGTTTGCACTCTAATAATCTTGGTATCTTTTTTATAAATCCTCTAGTATGGCCTTCAGCGACCCTAAGTCTCTGCATAAAATATGAAGAAAATGAAGTTGGCGATTGATTCCATGCATTCAGGCGCTCACTAAAGTGGATATTTGATGTAGACAATTCAGAATTATTTTTATTCTGAGTATTATTCGTATCGTTCTCTCTAATATAGAGTTGTAATGTGAGATCCCAGTCTTCGCAGAGATCGGTTGAAAAACCTGTTTCCTGAAGGATTGAACTCTTTATCATAAAAAGACTCCCTGTAATCTGAACTGGGAGGTTGAGTTTATCTCTGGCAACAAATTCTATTCTATTCCTAAGAGCTAGCCTGAATTCTACCCCCCTGCTGACCCAATTTTTGGATTCACCGTTTTGGTAAATACCGTTATTGTATGGTATGCAGTATCCTTGGATTGCATCACACATTCTTTTAGAATTAGACAGGATATCGAGAAATTGCTCAATAATATCTGGTGGGAGAATGACGTCCGCATCTAGTATAATCACCCAAGATGTATCATGCCTTAAGTTTTTAATAGCTAAATTAAGAGCTGCTCCCTTAGAACCAGTCATCTTCCCTTTTATCACCCTTAGATTTTGCATTCTTTTTTTCCGTTCTTCTAGAATTTGTATCGTCGAATCGGTAGAATCGTCCACAATTATAATTTCAAACCTCATAGGATTGTAAGTCAGCTTCTCAAGTGAGTTTAACAAAGTTCCAATCACGCTTTCTTCATTATTAGTGGCAATAATCAAGCTTATCACGGGATTTAATATATATTCTGGACTTTGGGTGGATCCTATTTCAGGAACATTAGAATTTAGGTTATCATCCAATTCACAATTTTCTAAAGAAACTTTTTTTGCATGAAATGGATTTCTAACAGAATCGTAATAATTGCAATATGCATATTCGGTAACCGTATTTATGCGATTGCTCTTGTCGGATGCATTTATTATTGATGTCGACCTGGGCGCTGGTTGTTGAGCTAAATAGCTTGATTCTAAATAATACTTTCTTGAATTATACAAAAAAAAGAACGCTCTAAAGGCAAAAACGCTGAGAAATAAGGAAATTATTAATGAAGGGATTTCTAGCATATCATGAGCATTATTAGTAGTGACATCATCCAATTTAAATCCATTGTAGAAAAAATAGCATATTATGATCTATTTATTAAAATTTACACATAACGGCTTGTCAATAAGTATTCAATTTTCTAAACTTCATCAAAAATAAATCGATGGATGCGTCGGCAATGCAGTCTAAACAATTAATCAAGTCATTAGTCAGTTGGCGGTATGTTGAATTGTGGTTTCACTAATAACAAAATGTAGAGTTTCAAAAGTGAAAAGTCTATAAAACAATAATGATAATATTTGCTATGTCTCAAAAGTACAAAAAATTATCAGAAGATGAATTAGTTGAGACTGTTAAAGCGATGAAAGGCTGGGAATTAAAAAACGGAAAATTGGAGAAGTCTTTTAGATTTTCCAACTTCGTCGAAGCATTTGGATTCATGACAAGAATTGCTTTAGAAGCGGAAAAAATGAATCATCATCCAGAATGGTTAAATGTTTACAATACAGTCACAATTAAACTGAGTACTCATGATGCAGGTGGAATTACAGATTTTGATACCAAACTTGCAAAAATCATCGATTCTGCCAGTCAATAATCAGAGTAACTATCAGATTAAAATAAGAATTTACAATTAATCACTAGACAACTTTATTCCTTCTTGTTTGTATAATACTAGGATAATCGTGTCTTGATTGTGACAATAGAGATGATTTTAACTAGATAACTTTTATGGGATCTTGGCTGCAAAATAGTTCTAATTTGCAGCAACGTTATTGAATTGGTATCATATGCAAATTCCATTTAATATGGGAAAGTAAATTAGGAAATACAAGATCAAATTGTAAATTACAATATCCTGTTATTAGTATGTATTATTTTACACAACTAATGTGTTAAGAGTTGCCCAAATTATTCCATCAAAGATTATATCTATTAAATGAGGCCATTCTAGTACGCTAAATATGTCACTATCTCTATCTCTATTTAAGGAACACTTCTTGCATTAACCAATCACAAAATTCTTTCAAGTTTTCATCAATTTTACACCAAAGATGGATCGAACCTGGCAGTAACTCGATTCTCCCTTGAGGAGTTAAAATCTTGAGGCCTTCTTTACCTTCATACATGTAAGCATCTTGGGGTGTTACTTCACCCAGAATTTCTATAGCTTTTTGCTTGATAATTTCTCTAGGAATTGGAAACGTTTTTCGGAATTTATCTACTACCATACCCAAATTTTCTGTTCCATAACTTTCTACATCATAAATTTTTTTAGAATTCGGAAAATGTAGGTTTAAGACTACTTGATGTCTTGATCCAGTGAATTCTGATAATTGATTTAATAAATTATAAGCATCTTTCGGCCTCTTTTTTAACAATTCCTGGATATCTTCTTTATGGTATTTGATATTAAATAAGAGCTCTGAATACAAATTTGAAAAACTCATCTATTTACCTGAATCGTCAATTTTCACATATTATCGTATTGTATCTGTAAGCGGGACGAAAGAATGCACCACTTCTGAAAGGATTTTATCATATGGATGACTCTAGCTGATGAGAAATCCTAGATCGAAGAACCAACCAAGATCAAAATACATGTTAACAATTTGAATGGATGCTAAACTGATCATTTATTATCAAAGCTTTCTCCTATCGATCATGGGGTTCATTATTTTGAAATCTAAAGATTTCCATTTATCTCGTATATTCTCAGGCGATTAAAAATTTTAGAGAAAAAACTCATTTGGCTAAAACGGTTTAGAAAAATATAGAAACTTTGATTCAAATATTCACAATTCTTATCACTTTCTTCTATTCGTAAATCTCATGACTTTCTACCCAAGATGTTAAATATTCTGCAAAGCACTGCTCTTTTAACGTCTGAACACAGCAGCTGATGGGGCCGGTTGTTTCTTGTCATTCAAACGGCTTGCCATAAGCCCATCAGTTGCTGATTATTGTTATTTTATCAAATCTTTGCATTTTAAAATCTAATTTTAATTTCAATTCGGTATTAATGAAGAATCTTGTTCAATTAAGATTTCATTATTTCATGTCAGATGATGACATTAGAATTTATATTCCAATTCTTGTTATGTGGAGGCCTATCCCTATGAATTTAAGTATTGAATTTTTCCACATTTAGTTCTCTACTTCGAGAGAATATCGGACATTTACCAAAAACAATGGAACTTTTCTATCAATATCTTTTAATCATGTCAATCTGAACTTTCTAATATGAATCACAAACTGTTTGGATCATTGGTAACAGTTCTAGCTTTGTTGGCAATATTGCCAGTTTCATTTCCGATTGGATGGTCAGAGAAGGATTATTGTTACGACCAAGCTGGTTCAGGTCATTTCTGTTTTGAAACCAAAAAAGGTTGTAATCATGAACAGAAACAAGATGATATAGCAGAAACTCCCTGTTATAATAAAGATCGGACAGCTTAAGCTAAATATCAGTCCCTCTAAGAGACTAGATAATTAGAATCTCTTAATCCTTACTCTTTTATTAAAAAATTGACGTTATATAAAATAATTAAGGAATCCAAGGTATTGCTTGAAAGGACTAAACGATGATGCTACTTACATTCACGAAATGACTAGAGATCCTATATTTTCCATTGAAGTTATAAAAATAGTCTAAATCTAGGGGAAATAAAGATTTATTAATTATTACTTTGGACAAGTTTTTGTGTTTAGATTCATTATTGTTGTGTTATTTGCAACACTAGTCTTAACAGTATTTTTATCGAGCCATTACTCATTTGCGGCAAAAGTCAAATGTGAGGATGGATACACGGACACGCACTGGGATCCAAAAGGCCACGGTTCCAACAATCCGTCATCGAAGGAATTCAAGATGTTAGCATACAAGGGTTCTCTATGTGAGCTTGCGAAGTGCGTTGACATGGTAGAATGCTCAAACCACGACGCAGTTGACTGGCAAAAGTTCAAGAACTCCCCAGCATTCTTTCTAAGTGAAAAAGATGAAAAGCAATGCATGACAGATGCCCATAAACAAGGTACCGGACAAGACGGTTTGGTGGGGTATGAAGTCCTTGATTGTGTGAATGGGCAATACAATTAACAACACCTCGTAGTTGAATTCACCATTTAGGGGACACTACCGAAGTGTCCCATAACAATTGCGTAATATACAGATAAGATCCTGGGCATATCGCATGAATGGGAAAAATATGCTAAATCCGTGAGCATCTAACACTTCATGGCTCATTCCACATACATATGGTTGCTAAATCTTAAATTCTAATTAGTAATATTCAGATGTTATCATATGTTTGCAGCCGATTCTAGCTCTGAACGTGCCACAAGTATTGAGGATTACCAAAATACGTGTAGTGAATTCATAATCGACATTAGTCGAGACTACAAAGATTGGGTCGATAGGTATCAGTTAAGTGATGAAGAATCATCCAAGAGAAAAGTTTCTATCGACGCCATTGTTAGTACCACGAATAGCTGGATAAGAAACTTTGCTAATACAATAAAAAAAGTTGACATAGTTATGAATGACGGAGTGAATAAAATGGCAGAGAATACTGCCAGTTATCCATTTCAGTTTGAAGTGTCTATTAATTCAATGAAAAGATACGTACAACATGAAGTTGGGACAATCCCGTTGAGAGTAAACGCGATACCACAAGAGGGACGAATGATTAGGTTAGGAAAATATAGTAAAAGTGAATTGTTTCTCATCTCATCAAGTTCTCCTGTATCTTATACGGTAAGTGATGAGAGTATAAAAACAGTTGATATCTTGGATGACTACGTAATGATTGATGCATCAAAGTGTGAGAAAGGGAGCATTATTTCCGTAACCCTCATAGTGGAAGAAGTCAAAGATGATCATGTCACAGAAAGCAGGGGTTATTCAACTGTTATAATGATAATTTGAGGTACAAGTAACGTAACTAATCGATAACGAATTAGAATTTCTTAATGTGAAGGTAATAAGGGGTAGTTTTTCTTTCACTGCCGTTATTCCTTATCTCAGTATGAAATGCTTATTCACATTAAATTTGCACTGGATAAATTGCAAACGTTATAACCTCCTTGTAATTTTAAATTTCAGGCATTTACATTTTTTGCATTCTGATAGGGGATTCGTGGGTACCATTCGGAAATGATGTAGTCTTCGATGCCCGCAGACGCACTTATCAAATTGGCTCAAAGATACGTTGTTTAGAGTTGCGGAGTTATTAAAAAATTCCCCAAAATTATTTAGAGATAAAATTAGATCAGAGTTAATTATTTATTATCTTTAATTTCACCACATTACGTTCCTTATCAATCTGATGGGACAATTGGTTTATCTGCTGCATAACTCGGTAAAACAATCTCCCATCAGATTCTTTTGTTTTGCAGTTGTTTGATTTAACATGGAATGACACAGTATTTCAGCCATTAATCGATTTTTTGTCAAATTTTTAATGTAATCTGCTGCCGTTCGATTCAATTGAGTTTTTACATTAAATTAGAATATTCTAATTATTCTCGAAAAACTTTTCTATTCGCTGGAGAAATAGCACTTGATATTGCTAGGCTTCAAAATGTTACTATTGACAATAATTTTGACATTCGTATTATTCGCAGGTGGGATAGGATTTGGAATTGCATATGGTAAATCAGCGTCATCAGCACCATTTGCCAATTGTATAAGTTTTAGCATGAAACACTCTTTTGTACAATTAAGCACCGATGAGGATTGCAGTGAACAACAATTTGCTGAAGCAGTGACTTACTACAAAGCACATGGATATCCTGTTGAATCATCATCAATGGATTTACTGGGTACGAAAGCGCTACAGTTGCAAAGTGAGGAAATGGCAAAAAATGAGGCGGACTTGATGAAATAATGGAAAGTTATCAAAGCATAGGAATAGTAATTGGAATAATAGGCATTGTTTTAGGTCTGTTGGGCAGTTTGGCTTACGGGTGGTTGGCTTGGGTCGCCGTTGTGTCAATCGTTACTATAATTATTGTACTGGTCAACACAAAACATCATCAAGGTGTGGGAATAACATTGATAGTACTTGGCATATTGGGAAATCTTTTGTTAATAATACCTGGTATCATGGAATGCCGATACAAACCAGAATCGAAATCGGAGATTAATCCACAGAGTAAGAAAGAAGGAGAATAAATGAGTGTATGCTATGACTTTCAAAAATGGGCTATCGTATCACTGGCAAGTATTGTTGTTGCGATAAGTCTAACAATTGGTCTTATGGATGCATATGGTCAATATATCAACGGAAGGACAGAAAATGGAACCGGTGTCGTCAAAAACGTGACTGAAATATACACTAACAGTACAGGTTAGACCAGATTATCTTATATTATAACCTTTCAAACTCTTTTAATTTCGTTACTACAAACTATATACAAAATCCAATCCAGAATCCTTACTTCACTGTCTAATAGATCGGCTTCAATAATAGAATCTTTTTCATTGATTTTATCTATAATTTCATTCATTCTAGTTTCTATAACTTCACAAATAAAAATATCCGGCTTTTTCATTTCTTCTAAAACCCAATTTATTAGTTCAATTCTTTTCCGAAGATCTCTTCTGTACGTGTTCTCCTCTTTTTGGACGTCGAGCCATCTTTGAGAATCTTCAATTTCTTTTAGTAATGTTTGTTGTACGCTCATAAATTGATTTAGCGAGTTTATGATTTAAAATAGGAAGTGCTATTAAGAGAGGGAGTCTTATGAGAAATGGATAATAATATCCCATTAGCACCAGTAGATAGTAAATGAGTCTATGCTATGGCTTTCAAAAGTGGACCATGATAACCTTTGGCTTGGTTGCGACTAGCCTTTCTGTTCAACTTGTTTTAATTCAATATGTTCATGGATATGTAGATCCAGTAATTGTTGATTATGGTGGACATATATTGCACTCACCTTCCAGGTAGATCAATACTTTCAAAATTTAGAGACGGTAAGCCTTAACAACTGAAACAAATGGATGAAAAATAGATGCTATGTCAAAGAATCCTATATTGAGTAAAGTCAAGGCGGAAGTACTAAAAGAGAAAATAAAAAAGAAGAAGATGTGAATTATGCACTTTAGATATATTGTTTTAACTACCTACACATCTATCATGCGGATTTCCTTTAGTGAATCCATTTTGCTCATCATGTGGATTCTTTACTTGATCGGGATTTCCATTTGCGTCATTATGTTCGTTTCCGGCGTTGTCTTTTCCATTGAATTCTGACCTAGGAGCGCATCGTTGGTCTTTCTGGTCGTCAACTGCGCTTGCAAATGCTTGAGGTACTATTGATGTCGTTATTCCTGCTACTAGTGCAATTGCTGCAATTATTGCAACTGATCCTTTTTGATTCATTAACTTCTTAGGTTTACCTGTACTAATTAAGTCTTTAAGGAAAATGACGATAAATAATCTGTAAGTCATCATAGAAGTCCCTGATCTCAAAAATAGTCGCGTAAAGTCGCAAGTACTCCTTCTAGTCTAGGTAATCTAGATTTTAAATTGAATAATTCAAGTTAATAGTTATGGGTCGAACAATTCCGTCATATCGAATTGCATCACAAATGGAAATAAGGAAATGGAAGCCGTTTCGAAAATTGTTAGACAAACAAGACAGAAAAAAATTTGATGAAATGTTATCTATTCCACGATTCTACAATGTTGCCGGAACTATGGCTTGTAGTCTGCTTTTAATTCATCAATTTTAGATTTCTCAATTTGTATACTTTTCTCAAGTTTCAGTTTAAGTCTATTTTCTTCGTTAATGGTTAGCAATTCGATGGCCTTTGAATATTCTTGTAGCATTTTCTCCTCCGTCGGCCTGTAGTAGCAAGATGCTAAACCAGTTTTATGTCCTAACAGCATCTCTCTAATTTCGGGATTTACATCGCAATCAATGCATTGAGTAGTGAAGAACTTCCGGAAGCCATGAGCCCTGGCTACATCCTTTCGAGTGAAATTTGGAGTGTGGTTTACAGTTTTAACACCGGATTTTATCAAAACGTTGTTAACTAATACCATCAACGTGTTTAGTGTAACTCCTCTACTTTTGTTCCGAATTTGTTCTAGGTCTGTGATATCAAACTGGTCTCTTATCAAAAAAGAATTCTTGTGTAAATTCTCTCCATTCTGTCTCCTGTATTCCAAATAAGCATCAATGGATGATGCACATTCGGGAGTACAGAACGCGTAATACTCTTCATTCGTTCCTTCGTATACAGTGATCTTGTAAATAGATTCCATCCTCTCGAGGTTACTTAATCTTAGTAAGTGTATTCCACCAATTCTCATTCCCGCCGATGCCATTAACAAAATGATATTTTTGACTCTAAGATCTGAGAAATCCAATAATTTCTTAATCTCATCATGAGAGTATGCCCTGTCTACTGTTCTCTTAAATTCACCTTTGAACATGTTGATTTTTTTCTTATTTAGAACAACATCATTCATTTCATAGAAGTGATAAATTGCATTTAGAGACAGCGAAACAGAATTATACGCTAGGCCTTTTTCTCTCATTGACATTACATATTTTACAATTACCTTTTGAGCATTCATAGTCAAGAGGTCCGATAACTTGTTAACATTATAATACTTCATGAATTCATTAACATGTTTTTCATAAATCCGTTTTGTGACTTCGGATTTGATGGAATTTATAAAATTAAAGTATATTTCCTCTTCATTTTTGGCATTCTCATGGCTTAAGGTTGACATAGTTATCCGTTACCTAACGCCGTATATTGAGAACTAATTATTAAATTATATATAAATAGACACTAATTTGAGTTACCAATTAAAGGGAGAAAACTTTGATTAAGAAAGTTGCGTCATCTAGTTAGAACCTTAACAAAGGCCTTAAGAATGATTACAATTATGATTTTTAATTCCTGACTTGACAATTATTCTGAAATAATTTACATATTAGTTAATGAAAGAGTTAAAATAAGCAAATTTTTTTCATGACTAGTGATGGGATGCGACGGTCGTCCAGTTTGGTCTAGGACATCAGATTGCCAATCTGGTAACCCGGGTTCAAATCCCGGCCGTCGCAATTAAATTTTGTCGGCCCTTGAGATTATGCTTTGTTTATTATTTCCATCATCTGGGTGTATGCCCCCTCTGCACTATCTTTCCTTGGAAGCTGAATCACCAACAAGTTTCCCTGAGAAGCGCTATTTGTGCTCGATGGGGCAATGGCTATCAAACCCGTTTTCGCCAAAGCTTCAAAAAATTGAGGCATCTCATTCGCGAAGAAAAGATAATTTTCATCAAATCCATAATCAAGGTAAGTCATTAGTATGTCTACAAAAACATGCTTCGAGTCATGAAATACATCCAAGAGTACATCAACGGCCAGTTTTTTACCAGCAACCCTTCTAATTATTTCATCATACCTTTTGGAATCGATATTGATGCACGGTATTGCATTTCCATTGTAATCAATCAATGATGCATCATATCTATGTAAATTCTTCTTGAAATCATCCAAGCTATTAAAAAATCTCTTAGGCATGCAGTTTGGTACAACGTTATTAGTTATCCAAGTTATTTATTTTATCCAGATATTCTTTGAATTATCGTTTTTGTGTCTTATCAATAACAGTATAGTACAAGCTTCTAATTCGATGGAAAAAAATGGTCAGTTACCCTAGTACTTTCATCATCTGAATATCAGCAAGAGTAATCTTCATCCCACTTCCATATCTGAAAAATAAATTTATAACATTATCTTTGATCTAAAATTCTTGATAATGGATAAGCTGTTCCATTACACTGTAATTTAAATAAAAACATTTTGATAATTTTTCATGTCGTCAGAAGAATTAGTTTTAGAGAAAATACTCTCTACCGGTTTAGTCGGAATAAAAAAATCTGATCTAAAAAGAGAATTTACTTCATTTGATCTCGACCAAACTTTGAATAACCTTGTGAACGATGGAAAAGTTTGTGTTGATAAAAAGGGCTCGGCATATTATTGTTGGACACCTGAGGTTTATCTCAAATATCTGAATAATGTCGATCCAAAATTTAGAATTTTAAACGATCGTATCAAATTTATTGAAAGAAAATTGGACGGTCATTCGAGTAGTCTCAGAGACGCAATAAACAGTTTGATTGAGCTTTTAAAGGCGGAAAATATTCATTCTCAAAAAACATTAGTCAATCTTGATAATTTCAAAATTGAATTTGATACCATTCTTACTAAATCAAACAATTCAATTGGTTGGATAGGGCTTGGAGACGTAAGAAATGAATTGAGCCAAAAATTTGATTTGAATAAGGATGAGTTTTATGAGCTTGTTGAACAACTAGTCAACACATATCATAACGAATACGAATTATCAACTGGAGGCAGTGAGGGAGTGATTGTAAGAGGTCTACTCCACGGCTATGTGAGAAGCATATGAATTTGTATCCATATGGCCTAAAAATAAACCCCTTTCCTAGCAGTCCTACACCGTCCTATGCTGATTCTCAGATTCTAGGAGGAAGGATACACAGTGAAGCAAAAGAGGCGATAGTTAGCTGTATTTCTGACCTTTATTCCAAACTAGATGGGAAGAAACCAACTGATAGAGATTTTAGACTAATAACAGTGATTCAGGACGTAGGCTCAGGCAAGACTCATCTTGCATATCACATAAAGGGTTTACCTGACATTATAAATAATACCGTAACTTCATATATCGATTTAGCTCAGGTTTCTCCCCGAGATATTCATAATATTTATGATTCAATACTTGGCGGATTTAGCGCTAATGATATCGAAAGTTTGAGAAGAAACTTGCTTTATTTTATGTGCAATAAAGTCAACCACAGTGGTAAATATGTCAGAAAGGCGTTTAACTGTGGGATTTTGGATAGTTTGAGTGGTAACAAGAGTCTGAACCGAAAAGTAGAGGATATCCTGAAAGGAGAACAGAAATTAAATTTTCAATATGCGCCGGAACTACTTTGCTCAGATTTTTCTGAAATACAAATTGACATCATTAGATCGTTAATAGAAGACAGATTGAGAAGTGACGTATCAAAAATACGATCACTTGAAGGTGTGATAAACAGTTTAAGCTCAATTACCGATATGAACCTTAAACTATTAAAAAAATTAACAATATTTGAATTTGATGAATTTGATTCAAAAAAAGACTCGTTAGATTTTATTAAAGCTATAATAAATGCTCATATCCCATCGGCTATACTGATTTTGATACTCACACCTTCTGCATATGATGAAATCAAAAAGGAGAACCCGTCAGTCTTTGACAGACTAGAGAAAGCAAACTATAAAATTGATTTAGCTGGTTCAAACACGCTAAGTGAATTAACTGACATAATCTTTGAGTACATAAAACACTACGATGAGAATAATCTATTTAGTTCGGAATATGCGGTGCAGCTTGCAGGTAAAATCAAGTTTGTGTATGATGAATTTCCAGACTTTAGAAATGTAAGATCAATGTTAAACATCTTTTATCATGCTTCAGAAGAAGCATCGAGAAAAGGATCCTTTATATTAGATGAACTAATAATTGATGATACCATAAAAAGGATCTATCCTGGATCAAAGATAAGGGGAAGTTTAATGAATATTCCATTATCCGATTTTATCAAACTCAAGCAGAATGCTAATAATGCCGAAACGATTGAACTTGATATTCGTGAAGCTGTACGTAATCTTTTAACATTGACAAAGTATGAAGGATATGTAAATGACTTAAATTTTGACAATTCAATTGCAGAAGGACTGGATATTACCTACAATGACAGCTATGGATCGAAGATTGGCATTTCTGTCGTTATCAATGATGAGCTAACAAAAACTCAAGCTCAAATATCTAATGCAACAAAATCACTTAATATCATTGATAGACTTGTAGTGTTGACAGGAAACTCTCATCGGATATTTGGCGGGACCTCTAGAAACGGAAATAGTCTTACGACCATTGTTAATATGGACAATGCAAGAATTCTCGATCTGATATACTTTAACAATAAATATAAAAAACAGGATATTCTGAAAGATGACCTAGAAAGGGCAATTACTCTGGCGCATTCAATAAAATTATGTTAGGGTTTTATGATATCGATTCACAAGAGCTCTAATTCCTATAGCAGTATTTCAATAGTACCAAGTATTGGAAAATGATCAATGTAACCTGTGTTTGGGTTTCTGTGCTTCGGAATACGAACCTTTTTTCTTGAATACTCACATATCATGGGAATTCCTTTTTGACGCGGATGCCGGAAAATATCTATTTATTATATGAAATGCAAACCTGTTAACTGAAGTTGAAACGCAGCAGGACCTTTCATACTATTATTCCAATATTATTTGCGGGTTTTTTTATCGCCTTATTATCAGGTATTTCATATGAAAACTACTTACTTTTGGGATTGCCAACAACATCGACCGATGACAAAAAGGGTGAAGTCAAGGTTGTAAGTTTTATTTTTTCTGATGGTCTTAAGAGTCAGTTTACGTATGCAAAGCCCATACTTGACAAATATGGCTTTAAGGCAACCTTCGATGTAATTTGTAATAATGCGGGCAAGAAGGGCGGGTATATGAATTGGGGGGACATTAAGACGTTGTATGATGGAGGAAATGACATAGGTTCCCATAGTATGTCACACGTACGTCTGACCGATCTTTCAAAAAAATCAATTGAATACGAAGTTGGAAAATCAAAAAAATGTCTCGAAGAGTATGGAATAAACCCTGTAAGTTTTGAATATCCATTTAGTGAAGGGTCAGATAATAAAACCGTAGTTGACATTGTCGCCAAATATTATCAGTTAGCAACTAGAGGCAATGATCCACTCATGTTTCTTAGATGTGATGGAATGGCGCAATACGACCAAAAAAATTGTAAAACCTATACCGACAATGGGACTCCTACTTACGCCAACAAATATTCTATTAGAAATTGGAGTCACGATTTTGAGAAGGTAGAAAATTCATATAGCGAAGATCAAGCATTACAGAGATTCATTGATGTTGTGAATAGCCAATCAAAGTATAATAAAGATGGGAAAGTTGAGGCGATACCAATAATAATGTACCATGGAATTGGGCAAAGTAAGATAGATTCAGGCACTAATGTGGATCTTTTTCAAAAGGAAATGAAGTATATTTATGATAATAAATTTAAGGTGATAACTATTTCACAATTAGGATATGATGCAAAAAATAATTA
>Ga0207691_10000589_pt1 | contig 36216 bp, 34 predicted proteins | sample KBSM13metaG_FD_184327 | JGI IMG/M metagenome (GOLD analysis project Ga0207691, IMG submission 184327) | Miscanthus rhizosphere microbial communities from Kellogg Biological Station, Michigan, USA - KBS M1-3 metaG (SPAdes) (version 2) | ecosystem: Host-associated > Plants > Roots > Rhizosphere >...
GAGGTCGCTCATGTACTCGTGCCTCCGGCGGCCGCGCTCGCGGCGCCTGTCGTGTGTGCGCAGTGCCCCACCAATGCCCTGGACGTCACCAAACCGCTCGACGGCGGCGCGGCGGGCGTCGTCAAAGTCAAGTCCGCGCGCCTCGTAATCGCGCGCGCGCATGTCGAGGTGAAACCGCAGCTCGTCGTCGACGTCCGCTTCAACGTTGGAACCCCAGAAGCGGAGGTAGCGCCGCCACACGGGCGGCTGTCCGGGTGACTTGTTCGTCATGCCAGCGACGGTGCCGAGCGAAGGACCTGGCTTACGGCTCCGGCGTAGCGGAACCACACCGTCGCTTCGGTCCGCAGGTGCGAGCGGCCAGCGCGCGTGATCGTGTAGAAGCGCGCGCGCCGGTTGTTGTCTGAGAGTCCCCACTCCGACGTCACCCAGCCGTTGTCCTCGAGGCGGCGCAGCGCCGGGTAGAGCGAGCCTTCCTCTATTCGCAGGACATCATCGGTCGTGGACTCGACCCAACGCGCGATGCCGTAGCCGTGCGATGGGCCGGTGACCAGCGCCTTGAGGATGAGAATGGCAAGCGTGCCTTGAAGCAGATCGCCGGTATCGCTGGCCATGACTGTTCCGTCCCTTGGCAAGACTATGGGACACGATAGAACAGCGTTGCGGAGGCCGCAAGAGCCAACGGCGCATCAAAGCTGATGACCGAAAACCGAATGGGTTATCTGTTTTCGGTCATCAGCTCTGGAATCAGAAGGGCTTGACTCGCTTGCCCCACGTCGGCGGCGGGGGTTCCGCCATCAGGCGATCCCCGGGATTCGCCGCGAGGAGCCGCATCGCCTCCTGGACTGAGCGCTCGAGCTGCGGATCTCGCCCGGCGATTACGTCCTTCGGCCAGTTCTCCACGTCGACGTCCGGCGCTACCCCCTCGTTCTCGACCGCCCACTTGTCGTCGCGCGCGAAGAACCCGAACCGCGGCGCGATCATCGACCCGCCGTCAACGAACGGCGGCGTGTCGCTCGTGGCGACGAGACCGCCCCATGTCCGCTTGCCCACGAGCGGCCCAATCTTCCGGCGCTTGAACATGTACGGCATGAGATCACCACCCGAGCCGGCCATCTCGTTGATGATCATCACCTTCGGCCCCCAGATGCCTGACGCGGGGCTCGTGAACGGCACGCGGTCGCCGGCCGGATTGTTGAAGTACCCATCGTAGTCGCGGCCGAGGATGTCGACGATGTAGTCGGCCGCGGATCCGCCGCCGTTGTAGCGCTCGTCGATCACGGCGCCTTTGCGGTCCTGCTGCGCGAAGTAGTAGCGGTTGAAGCTCGTGTAGCCTGGCTGACCCGTGTTCGGGATGTACACGTACGCGAGCTTGCCGTTGGAGAGCGAATCGACGATGTGACGGTTGCGCTCGACCCAGGCACGCGTGCGGAGGCCCTGCTCGTTGGCGACCGGGATCACGGTCTCCTGCCGCGCACCCTCCAGCGCTGGCCGAGCGTTCACCGAGATGACGGTCTGCTTGTTGGCCGTGCCGTCGAGGAGGCGGTAGATGTTGTCGGGCGCCTTGAGCTCGACGCCATTGATGGCGACGATGTAGTCGCCCTTGCTCACGTTGACGCCCGGCATGGCGAGTGGGGCGCGCAGCTCGGGGTTCCACGCTTCGGTGTCGTAGATGCGGGCGATCCGATACCGCCCGTTCTCGACCGTGAAGTCCGCGCCTAACAAGCCACCATTGGCCGGAGGCACTTCCGGCATGTCGCCGCCGCGCACGTACGAGTGTCCGATGGCGATCTCCGCGCCCATCATGTCCAGCAGGTAGTTCAGATCGGCGCGGTGGTTCACGTACGGCAGGAGCTGCCCGTACATCTGCTTCATCTTCGGCCAGTCGGAGCCGTGCATGTTCCGCACGTAGAGGTTGTTGCGCTCGTTGCGCCATCCCTCGTTGAAGATCTGCTGGAACTCCGCTTTCGGATCGATGTACGCGCGGAGCTGCGCCGTTAGGCGCCCCTGCCCGGTCTGCGGCGGCTGCTTGTCCGTGTCCACGAGGTAGAGCGCGGCACCGCCACCCGCACCCGGCGCACCGCCACCGCCCTGGCCGCCACCGCCGGCAGCCGTGCGATAGAGAAGCTTCTTTCCGTCCGCGCTCACGACGTATTGCGCGACACCCTGCGCGACGAACGGAACCGCTTTGCGCGTGCTCAGTTGGTATCGGTGCAGCGTGTTGTTCGCGGCGCCGCCGAACCCACCAGCTGGGCGGTCCTGCGTGCCGGCGGCCGGCACAGGTTCGAGGAAGAACACCGTCCCCGGCGGACCGGCGTGGAGCTGGGCGTAATCACGAAGGGCGAGATCGGGCACGGCGACGATCCGTTGCTGGATCCCATCGAAGTCGACGCGAACCGGCTTGCCCGAGGCCGAGCGCTGCGCGTTAGGCATCGAGTCCGGGGCCTCCGCGTTCGGTGCGCGGCTGGCAGCGGCGCCGCGCGCCGCGGGCGCAGCACTGTCGGGACGATTCGGGATCTCCCGACCCGGCTCACGCGGCGGGCGACCGGCGCGGGCGGCTTCCTCATCGCTCTCCGGCAGCAGTGGCGACGAGTCTGCCTTGGACAGCACCATGAGGTAGAGACCACGGGTCGTCGCGCGCTCATACGCCGACATGTCGAGCACCGACGAGTTGAGACCGTAATTCGTGGATCCGAAGAACCAGAGGTACTTGCCGCTCGCATCCCAGGCTGGCGACGTCGCATCGGCAAGGCCGTCCGTGATCTGGTGCTTTTCGCCGGTCTCGACGTCGTAGAGCGTGATGGCGCGGAACAGCGAGGGCAGATGCTTCGGGTACGCGATGTAGCGCGAATCCGGACTCCACACCGGCACGATGGACCGGTCGCCGTTGTAGACCAGGTCCCCATCAGCGACCTTCACGCTGCCGCTCGCGACGTCCACGAGCCAGAGCCGGAAGTGGCTGTCCTGGAACGCGATCTTGCGTCCGTTAGGCGACCACGCCGGGGAGTAGGGACGGCTCGGCTCCGGGAGTGTGATCTCGCGAGGCGGCGTCAGGCCGTCCTGCGGTGCGACGTAGAGCTTGTACTCGCCGGACTTGTCGCTGAAGTAGGAAATCGATCGGCCGTCCGGTGACCACGCCGGCCAGATCTCCGCCGATCCGCTCGCGCTCGTGAGGTTGCGGACGTCTCCATGCTCGGCCGGGATCGTGAAGATCTCGCCGCGCGCCTCGACCGCGGCGCGCTTGCCGGTCGCGGACAGCGCGAGGTTCGTCATGCGGTTCGACACGTCCTTCCACTGCGGCATCATCCAGGGGAAGTCGCCCGCGGCGGCGATGTTCACGACACGGTCACGCTCGGAGCCCGGGTCGATCTCGTGGATGTAGCCGGCCTGCTCGAACACGAGCACGCCGGCGCCGGCATCCAGCGTCTTCACGTCGAAATCGCTGTAGTTCGTGATCTGCCCGAGCTTCTTGGTGCGTGTGTCGTAGGCCCAGACGTTGGAGACACCGTCGCGATCGGAGAGGAAGTACACGACGTCGCCTAACCAGACCGGGTCCATGTCCTTCGAGTCCTTCCAGGGCGGCGACTCGAGCTCGAACGTCTTGAGATCGACGATCCAGATGGGACGGTTCTGGCCGCCGCGATAGTTGCGGCGCTCCTCATCCCAGGAGTTGTTCATACGATAGGCGATCCGCTTGCCGTCCGGCGAGATCCTGCCCTGGTAAGCACGCGGCAGCGGCATCGGCTCCTCGACGCCCCCTTCGACCGGCACGGTATAGAAGCGCGGTGCGGCGTTAGGCGCGTTGGCCGCCCGACCGGTCGAAAACATGATCCGCTTGCCGTCGGGGGTCCATCCCTGGACGAGGTCGGCGCCGGGATGCCAGGTCAGTCGCTTCGGCTGGCCGCCGTTGTCGGTCGCGGCCGCCGGGTCCGTCGGCACGACGTACACGTCGGTGTTACCGCCGTACTCGGCGCTGAAGGCGATCCACTTGCCGTCGGGCGAAAACTTCGGGTTCTGCGTTTCGCCCTGGAAGCTCGTCAGGCGGCGCGCTGGGCCGCCGGCGCGGTCGACTATCCAGATGTTGTTCGCGTAGGCGAACGCGATGTGCTTTTCGCTGACGGTGGGGCTGCGCAGCATTCGGGTCTGCGCGGCGGCGGGTACGGCGGATACGACCGCCAGGACGAGAGAAAGACGAAGGTGGCGCATGAGACGGGGCGCGGTTCGAGGTGCGCGGGGAGGATGCTCGAGCGAGGCTCTAAGCATTACGTGGCGCCGTGTGATCGGCTAGTGGAACGATCGACTGGCTGCGTGGCTCGCGCTCGCCCGGCCCACGGTCTAGACTTGGCCCTGTAGTCTCTGGAGAGGGCAGTTGCTGTGGTAGTACAAATAACGCGTGTCGCGGACATCGTGACGCCGCGTCCGCGCACCGACCTGCAAACAGAGTCGTGGCGCATGCTGCGCGAAGAGTGGACGGCCGACGCGGCGGCCGTCACAGAGTGTGAGACGTGGGTGCGCGACCGGGCTCGCGTGCGACCCGAGATGGTCGCCTTGCTCCAGCGGTTTCTCCGCGGAGCCATCGGCCTCGAGCAGTTTCGATCCACGTTCGATCGTCGTACGCGAACCGACTGGGACACCTTCGCGCTCAAGGGTGCCTCCGGCGCGATGTTCCTGAACGCGCTCGTCAAGCATACGGAACATCGGGTGGTGCTCGCGCGGCAGCTGCGCGCCGCGTTTCGCGGACCCGGCAGCGTGGACGTTGCCGCGGGACAGCTGGCCGATCTCGTCGGCGCGGTCGCACCGCCGGCCCTGCCGCTCGATGGCATTGACCAGGGTGAGGGCTCGGCCGCACGGTCGCCCGTCGCTCCGACAAACGCCGTCTTCTTCACGACGATGTGCTGGCATCTCCAGGCGCCCGATCAGTGGCCCGCGTTCCAACCGTCCTCGCGCCACGTGCTGCACGACGAAGAAGAGCTTTTTACGGCGACCGGCGACCCGGTGCACGACTATCTGCTCTTCCGCGAGTCGTTCCTGTCGCTCGCCGCGGTACTCTCGCTCACGACGTGGCAGCTCGAGCATCTGTGTTGGTGGCAATCGCGACGGCTGCACGAAAAGGACGAGCCGCTGTTCGGCTTCGAGGAGGCGCCGAGTCACAGCCGACGGAGAAGGCACTCGGTGGGCAACCCCCTCTATCGGTCGAATCGCGATTCCTCGCCTTCGCGGCCTGACGGCCGCTGCGCTCGGAATGACAGGCTTGTTCGCGAAACTCCTCCGCCTTACGTGCCGTTTACCGAGCCTCCGACGCTTGACCATACGCACGTCCAGTGGCTGCTGGCGAAAGTCGGCAGGCAGCTCGGATGCCGCGTGTGGATTGCGGCGAACGACCAGCGGCGCCGGTGGGGCGGTGAGCAACTTGGGTCGCTGAGTGTGCCAGCGCTTCCGTCTCTCGGCCTGAGTCCCGACTCGCAGCGCATCGTGTCATTGATCGATGTCGTCTGGCTGACGGGTGTCAACCAGGTGGTCGCCGCGTTCGAGGTCGAGCATACCACCTCGATCTACTCCGGACTGCTTCGGATGGCGGATCTGGCCACGCTGTCGCCGAACTTGAGCTTTCCGCTCTACGTGGTCGCCCCGGCCTCACGCCTGCCGAGGGTGCGGCGTGAGCTCATGCGTCCGGCGTTTCGCGCGCTCGCCCTCGACCGACGCTGTCGATTCTTCTCGAGCGAGGCGCTGCTCAAGGCGCTGCCGAGCCTCGCGCGGTGGGCCACGGGGCCAGACGCCATCGAGAAGCTTGCCGAGATGGTGACGATCGATTGACGCCGCTTGTGTCGCCACCCCGCTGCAATCGTTAGGGCATCCAGCCGGGCGGCAGTCCTTCGACGAGGAGCATGCGGGTTTTCGCCGTCGCGTGACGGAGCTTCTTGGCATCCGCGTACTCGGGCGACGACCACCACGCGCGGGCGCGGTCGGCGTTCTCGAACTCGAGGATCACGAAGCGCGGCGGGCTCCAGTCACCCTCGAGGCACTCGGTCTTGCCGCCGCGGGCGATGTAGCGGCCGCCGTATTGGTAGATCGATGGCGGCGCGAGGTCCTTGTAGTTGGAGTAGCGCTCGGGATCGTGGATGTCGACTTCGACGACGACGTAGGCGGGCATCAGATCAGTACTTATTGGTTACTGGGACGAGTAATTGGTTACTGGGATTGGTAATTGGTTACTGGAGCTGGTTACTGGTTATTTGGCCCCCGCGGGGATGCCGCACTCGGCAGGTGAAGCGTCCCGAGGGTGTGCAACTGCGAGTCACCAGTTACCTGTTACCAGTGTTCATGATATCGGGGCACTGCCTAACAAGCGCAGAAACGCCTCCAGCACCAGCACGACCGGCGGAATGATTGTGAGCCCGCCGGCAATCACCCGAACCACCCGCACCCACCGGGCCCGCGACGGGTTGTCCGCACCCCACTCCGCCAACCAGTGGTCCGCCAGCCCCCACGCACCGAAGGACGCGATTGCCAGCGACCATCCCGCGCCACGCCACCAGCCGCGCATCGCGAAATCAATCGCCACCGGCAGCGCGAGATGCAGGACCTGGTACAGCCGCCGCGGCACCGTCGTCCGGACGAGGCGCGTCGCCAACGTACCGAGCGTGGGCTCAGCGGCTGGCTGCTGCTCGTATCCGATCTCGTACTTCTCCGATACCGTGGCCATGGCCCCTGCGACGAGTCCCATCGCAAGGGTACGACACGAGATCGCACTCGTCCAGCGTAGACTGACCCGGGTCGCGCTCTCGAGCAGCGTGCTCAACCAGCCGCCGTTCGCACGGCTCCGGCGAGCTCGCGCGCCAACGTACCACGTCGCGCGACCGACACCGCATCCAGATCGAGCCAGCGCGCCATCGTTGCGAGCTCGTGCGCGAGAGCAGGGGCCACGTCCGATGCCCGAGCATGCGGCTCGGTGTACGCGCCGAGCACGCGCAGGTAGCCCGCCGCGCGATCGGCCTTGAGGTCCACTCGCCCCACCAAGCGGTCCCCGAGCAGAAACGGCAGCACGTAGTAGCCGAACTTGCGCTTCTCGCGCGGGACGTAGATCTCGATGCGATAGTCGAACTCGAACAGGCGCTCGGCGCGCCGGCGATACCAGATCACCGGGTCGAACGGCGACAGCAGCGCCGCGGCCTCGATCCGCCGCGGTGCTCGCGCGTCACGGTGCAGATACGCCTGGTCGCGCCAGCCCTCGACCTCTACCTCGAGCAGCTCACCCGCGCTCGCCAGCTCCGCCACTCGCTGCCGAGCCTCGCGCGGTGCCATCCGATAGTAGTCGGCGAGGTCGCTCGCGGTGGCGACGCCGTTCGCCCGCGCGGCGAGCCGCACGAGCTCGCGCTGCGCCTCGTCGCGCGCCAGCGTCCGCGTGTGGTGCTCGTTAGGTACGACACGTTCGGCCAGATCGTACGCCCGCGCGAACCCGGCGGAGCGCCGCTCGGCGATCGCAATCGTGCCGCGGGCGAAATGGCCTTCCAGCGCGATCTTCGCCTGCGTCCATCCCCACCAGCCTCCGCCCTTGCCGCGCGTTCCATTCGGTTCGTCGACGTCGCCGGCGAGGAGCGGCCCGCGCGTGCGCACCTCATCGAGCACGCGCGCCGCGTAGTCCGCGTTCGCGTGCATCCATTTCGCGAGCGCTCCCCAGCGCCGTTCGTGCGGGCTCAGGTGATGCCGGATGAGCGGCCAGTGCTCCACCGGCAGGATGGACGCCTCGTGCGCCCACTGTTCGGTGAATTCGCGGTCGCGGTAGATGAGCGCGTCCAGCCGCGAGCGATCGTACGGGCCGACGCGCGAGAATGGCACCTGGTAGTGCGCGGGAAGCAGCACGCTCACCGAATCGATCTGGAGGAGCCCGATCTGCCGGATGATGCGTCGCAGGTGCGCCGCCGTGGCCATGCCGGCGGGTCGCGGGCGGTCGAACCCCTGCGCGGCAAGCGCGATCCGCCGCGCCTCGCCTAACGATAGCCGCTCACGCCGCCGCCGCGTCGTCTTCACCACGGTCGGACGCACCCGTTCACGAGGCCACGCGATGGCGGTCGACCCACCAGCCGAACAGCGGGATGAGCCACCCCGCGAGCGCGGCCCACGCGAGCGCCGAGACGCTCGCCGGTGGTGGCGTGTAGATGCTCGCGACATAGAGCGCCGGCAGCAAAGCCACGAATCCCCACAATGCCCAGCGACCGACTCGGTCCGTCGCCCGCGTGGCGCGCGCATATACGGCGACGCCGACCACGAACATCGCTGTCTCCACGACCATCGTTCCGGACATCGATCGCCAGAGCTCCAGGCCAACGCGCGGACCGCCCGGATAAAGCGGCAGATCGGGTAAGTGCACGATCCAGTCGAGGACCCAGTGGCTCACGACCAACAGCCCGACGATCACACCGCCCCTGCGATCAGCACGAATGCCGGCGTACGCGCCACCGGCGAGCACCCCCCACACGGCTGCCGTGAGGAGGCTGTGTGTCCACGGATACGAGTCGAACGAGAGCCTGAGAAGCGGATTCGTGTTCGGCACGATGCTCACGTGCTCCAGTCCGATGAGCAGCAGCACCGGCCAGATGAGGTCCGCTAGCTGTGCCGCGCCCGTCAGCGTACCGAGCGACACCCGTGGGGCCGCACGCTTCATGGCGAGCGCGAGTCCGTAGTGGCCTAAGACCATGTGAGGGTTCCGTGACGCTCGACAAAACGAGAACGTAGGAGTCGAACGGCCATCCACATAGATGCCGTGCTCGCGGACGTCAGGCTAGAGACGGATCAAAGGGTTCAGGAACGGGTAGCACCGACGCTTCTTCGCCAACGGCGGCATTCCGACGCATGCGTCTCACTTCGACCGCGCTCGTCACAGCAGTCACTGTCGTTGCGGGCGCGGTTGGGGCTCGTGCCGTGGCGCAGCAGCCAGCGCCGCGCCAGGCAACTGCGGTCGGCTCGCTGACTGGTACCGTCACGAACACGACGACGGGCAGTCCGCTTCGCGCCGAAGTCAGCATCGACCGGCCGCGCAGGAGCGTCCGTGCGGATTCTGCAGGTCGGTTCGCCTTCCGTGACATTCCCGCCGGGCGTGTTCGACTGCGTGCCATCTCGTTTGGCTTCGAGGCCGCGGACACGCTGGTCGTTGTGCGTGGTGGGGAGATCGTCACAGTCTCCGTTCGGCTTCGCGCGATACCCCAGTCGCTCGCCGAGGTGCGCACCGTCGCCAAGTCATCGGAGCGGACGCGGTTCGACGAGCAGGCGACGCCGAGCGTCGTGAGTATCTCGGCTGCCGAGGTTCGCCGGATCCCTGCCCTTGGAGAGAGCGACGTGCTCCGAACGGCCGCACTGCTTCCGGGGGTCGTCGCACGCAACGACTTCTCCGCCGGCTTCAACGTGCGTGGAGGCGAGGCCGATCAGAACCTCGTCCTGCTGGACGGGATCCAAATCTACAACCCGTTTCACATGGGCGGGCTGTTCGGAACGTTCATCGACAAGGCGGTGAGCGGTGTGGACGTCATCACCGGCGCGTTCCCGTCCCGCTACGGGGGTCGCCTGTCGAGCGTGCTCGATGTGAAGAGTCTCGAGGAGACGCGAAACGGTCTGCATGGGACGGCGGAGGTTTCGCTGCTGTCGTCGTCGCTGTTCCTCGGTGGCGCGCTGAGCCAGAACAAGCTCTCATGGAACTTCGCCGTGCGGCGCACATACGCCGACAAGGTCGTGGAGTGGATCCGCGGGAACAACGACTTTCCGTATCACTTCCAGGACGCACAATTCCGCTCACGCCTCGCGCTGCCGAAAGGCGGCTCGCTCGGCCTAACGATGTACATGGGCAAGGACCTGCTCTACCATCAGGACGAAAGCGTGCAGCTCGGCAGCGATCCCGGCGGACCGATCGACATCACCGACGACGACAACGAAACGATCACGTTCGATTGGGGGAACCGCGTCGTCGGCCTCACGCTCGACCAGCCGCTGGGCGCCCGGACGATCCTGTCGCAGCGCCTCGCGTACACACGGTTCGGGACGCACTTCGATCTCCCAAGCGAGTCGGTGTACCTTGCCCAGAGCGTCGCGGAACTGCAGCTGGCCGGCGCGATCACGCATGCCCGGCACCGACATACGCTGTCCGCCGGGTACGAGTTATCGAGCTACCGGACGTCGTACCGGGAGCAGATCGCGATCGAGAGCAACGACGGCAACAGCGACGCCAAGTTCCCCGATCCGCTTGCGACGGATGGCGACACCACGATGCGACAGGCCCCGGCGATGGCCGGCCTGTTTGCCGAGGACCTGTGGAAGCCTAACGACCGATGGCTGGTGCGCGCCGGGCTGCGCGGTGAGTTCGTGTCCGGGGCGAACTGGCTGGGCCTCTCACCGAGGGTGTCGGCCAAGTACTTCATCACGCCGCGGCTCGCGATCACGGCGGCGGGCGGGCGCTACTCGCAGTGGATGCGCGCGATGCGCAACGAGGACCTTCCGCTTCGCGTGTTCGACCTGTGGATGGCCAGCGATAGCTCGATTCCCGTCTCGACGTCGACGCAGTTCAGCCTCGGGGCCGAGCGCTGGCTGGCGAAGGACCGGTTTCTCCGCGTGGAGGGGTACAGCAAGACCTACGACCGGTTGGCAGAGCCCGCGAGCACGGTAGACCCCCGCATCCGCCCGACCCTGCTCCGGTATTACGACGGACGGTCGTACGGCGCGGACTTCTACCTGCGGCAGCTCGACCACAACGGCTTCAGCGGCTGGATCGCTTACAGCTTCGGCGTCACGACGCGCGCGCGGGACGGCGTCTCGTATTGGCCAGCGCACGACCGGCGTCACAACGCGAACGTCGTGGCGACATACGCGCCGCCGCAAAGCCGGTGGGCGTTAGGCAGCCATCTGGGGCTCGCGAGCGGAACGCCGTATACGGGCTGGGCGGGTCTCATGAACCGGTACCGCTACGACCCGGTCCGCAACGTGTGGGGGCCGCCAGGCAGCGACGGCGAGGAGGACGTGCGTGGGCCACGCAACGGAGAGCGGTTCCCCTTCTACTGGCGGCTGGACCTGAGCGCGGAGCGACGGTTCGAGATCGGGGCCATGACGGTGAAGCCGTACCTGAACCTCGTGAACGTCTTCAACAGAAAGAACGTGTTCCTGTACACGGTCGACACCGACACCGACCCGCCGCAGGTGAAGGGCGCGTCGCAGCTGCCATTCCTGCCATCGATCGGATTGAGGATGGAATGGTGAGGCACACGCGTCGCCCGCTTGCCGCGTGCGCCGTTGCGCTCGTCGCCGCGCTGACGGCGTCGATCGTCGGCTGCGAGATCAAGGGCACCACGGCGCCTGAGCTCGAGCCGCGAGTCGTCGTGCATGCGGTGCTGAACCCAACGAGCGCCGTGCAGATCGTCACGGTCGAGCGCACGCTGCGGTCGATCGTGCGCACGTCGAGCGAAATGCCGCCATACGATCCGATCGACGATGCGCTCGTCATCATCTATGGTCCGCGCGGGGACTCGGTCATCGCCAGGCCAGCAACCGGCGCCGGTGTGAACGCCGGCGTGTATCGCGTGTCGAGCATCACCGTCACGGACGGCTCCGCAGGGAACGGTCAACCTAACGTCTTGCGCCTTCGCCCCGGCGAGCGCTATGGGCTCCGCGTGGAGACGACGATCGGCGTGGCGACCGGAGAGACGACCATTCCGGTCGGCGGGCCGGAGGATGGATCGCGCGTCACATTCAACCTCGATCGCGACACATTGCGCGTCGACACGACGAGCGTGCGAAACGCCGCCGGCTTCTATCTGCGGCACGAGTGGAGACGCGGCGCCGACGAACGTTACGTGACCACCCTGGACGGTGCGCTCCTTCGCCCGCCCAGCAGCGCAGCCGACAGCGGCTGGTCCTTTTCCTTCGCGGGCGGGACGATCTACCCGGGAATCGCGCAGCGATTCACGCTCGTTGCCGTTGACTCGAACTATTTCCGCTACTACGTGGCCGGGTTCGATCCATTCGGCGACGACACGCGCGGAAACACCCTGACCGGTGGCGTCGGTCTTTTTGGGTCCGTCGCTCCGATCGTCTCGAAGGTTCTCGACCTCACGGCGGACGCCGACACGCCGATCGAAGGCTCGTGGGCTACCGATCGTACCTCCGCGACCCTGCCAACCGCGATCGTGCTCTATTCATCGCCGTACTTCCCGCGTGAGGGCAACGGTCGACGCATCGCACTGTCGGGAACCGGCCAGGTCTCGGGGAAGACGGTGGAAGCGTACGGGACGGACGAAGGCAACGGCACGACCCAGCTCTTCCTCGCTCCAATCGACCAATCCATTCCCGGCACCGCGGCCACCGGATCGATAAGCGGGGGGAATCTGGTGTTGACCGACAACCGCACCGGAGAGCGCATAACGTATCAAAGGCGGTAGATTGGCGTATCTCCGGCCAGATGGCGGGCCGCATGCTGGTCCGGGCCGGCGTCCTCCGATTCCCTCATGACGACACGAGCGCGGTTGAACCAGCGCAATGGCCGCATCGCCCGCATGGCGCGCGTTACGGTCACCTCGGCCGCGTCCGTCTCGATTTTCGCATGCTCGTCAGGCACACCGCCGGCCGCGAACGCGCCGGCGCCCGTTCCGTCGGCGCAGACAGCCGCAGCACGTCCGGTTCCGTATCCAATTTTCGAGACGCCCGGGTTCAAGCGAGCGGTCGAACGTGGAACCCGGACGCGCACTGGCGAGCCGGGACCGAGGTACTGGACGCAATACGCACGGTATGCGCTGCGCGCCGAGCTCGATCCCAAGGACAAGCGCCTAACGGGTGACGCGCGAGCGCGATACCAGAACCGCTCGCCCGACACACTCCGGTATGTTGCCGTCAACCTGTACCAGAACCTCTTCGCGCCTGGCGCAGCACGTAACGTCGAAGTTCCGCCCACGACTGGCATGACCCTGTTGCGCGTTACGGCCCAGGGCCACCCGCTGCCGCAGCTTCGGGATGTCGACGCCAGCGTTCAACCTGGATTTCAGATCGAAGGAACGATCGCCTGGATCCGCCTGCCGACGCCGCTCGCACCGGGCAGCGCAGCCGATTTCGAGTTCTCGTGGGAGTACACAGTTCCGGCGGACGGCGCCCCGCGCTCGGGCACGGATGGCGAAGTATTCATGATCGCCTACTGGTACCCGCAGTTCGCCGTCTACGACGACGTGAACGGGTGGCAGACCGACTGGTACATGGGGAACGCCGAGTTCTACATGGACTACGCCGATTATGATGTGGCGCTGACGGTGCCAGCCGGATGGCTGATCGGCGCGACGGGAGAGCTCAAGAACGCGGCCGAGGTGCTGACACCCGAAACGCGCGAGCGGCTAGCCGAAGCGCGCCGGTCACCGGAGGTCGTGCATGTGGTGACCGAAGCCGACCGCGCGCCGGGGCGGTCGACGACGATGGGGGCAGGCGGCAAGGTGACGTGGCTGTTCGAGGCGCACAATGTGCGCGACTTTGCGTGGGGGACGTCCGACAAATACCTGTGGGACGCGACGCGCGCGGACAGCGCGACGATCAACGCCTTCTACCGTCCGTCACGTATCGCGTGGGCGTGGGATCAGTCGGCGCGTTACGCGCGGCACGCGATCGAGTTCCTGTCGGGGTTCCTCTGGCCGTACCCGTACCCGCAGATGACCGCGCTCGACGGCGTCGTGTCGTGCAGCGGGATGGAATACCCGATGATTACCTGCATCGGTGGCCAGCGTGACACGTTAGGCCTGTACTCGGTCACCGTGCACGAGTTCGGGCACATGTGGTTTCCGATGCAGGTCGGGTCCGACGAGAAACGGCACGCCTGGCAGGACGAGGGCCTCACGCGCTTCAACCAGGCGCAGGCGATGCGCTCGTTCTTCGGCGGGTACGACCTCGAGCGCATCGTGCGTGACTCCTACCTCGGGTTCGCGCGCACGGGCGACGAAGTGGAGCTCATGCGGCATGGCGATCTCTATCCCGTAGGAACGCCGGCCTACTCTGTGGCGAGCTACCAGAAGATGGCGACCAATCTGGTCGCGCTCCGTGCGCTGTTGGGGAATGACGTGTTCATGCAGGCGTACCGCGAATACGGGCGCCGCTGGATCGGCAGGCATCCGACGGAGTACGATTTCTTCAACACGTTCAACGACGTCAGCAAACGAGACCTCTCGTGGTTCTGGCGCACGTGGTTCTACGAGACCTGGACGCTCGACCAGGCGATCGCGGGCGTGGAGGTGCGTGGCGACAGCGCCGCGATCACGATCGAGGATCGCGGTCTCGCGCCGATGCCCGTCAGGCTCGCCATCACCCGGCAGGGTGTGTCGGCGGTCGAGCGGCAGGAGCTTCCCGTGGATGTCTGGCTTCACGGCGAGCGCCATGCGACCCTTCGCGTGGCGGCAACGCCGAAGATCGTGAAGGTCGAGATCGATCCGGAGAACGCATTCCCGGACATCGATCGGACGAACAACCGATGGGGGCGTTAGACGTCATGGTTCGATTACTGGCCGTCAGCATTGCCGTCGGGGCGACAGCACTGTCGTCGTGCGCCCGCATCGCCGAGCGCGCCTTCGCGCAGCCCACCATCGCCGTGCGCGGCGTGAAGCTCAAGAGCATCGGCCTCGCGGGCGGGTCCATCGAGATCGCGCTCGCCATCGCGAACCCGAATCCCTATCCGCTTCCCGTACAGCACGCCGTCTACAGCTTCGCCCTCAGAGACTCCACCGAAGTCGGCCGCGGCGAATCGGCTGCGGCGTTCACGCTCCCCGCACACGACTCCACGGTCGTCGACCTTCCAATCGACGTCTCGTGGCAGGGGCTTCGCGCGGCCGCGCGGGACGCGTCCGGCGATGGCACCGTCGACTACGTCCTCAAGGGCTCGGTCACGCTGGAGACTCCGATCGGCAATCCGAACGTCCCGTTCCAGACGAGCGGGCGTTTCACGCCACCGCCTTCGCTCATTCGATCACTCAATTGACCGCGTGGGCGCGGGTCATGAAGCGGATGACGGGCGCCCAGTACTCGTCGGTGGGATGCGCGTGGCCGTCCTCGTGGCGAAAGCCGTGCAGGACGACCATCTGCTTCGGCACCGTCGCTGCGTCGTACACTGCCTTGGCCATACTCACTGGGAAGAGCTGGTCGGAATCGCTCTGCACGACAAGGAGCGGCTGGCGGAGATTGCGGGTATCGCGGACGTTGTTCCAGAGATCTGGTAGTAGGAACGTCGCCCATTGTGGGATGAGCCCGAAGGCCACGGCGCCTTCCCGCGCGGATGAGTAGGACGCCACGAAGATCACGCCAGCCGGCGCCGGCGTGAAACGGCGCACGGCGTCGAACACGACGCCGGTGCCTAACGAGTAACCCAGCACATAGTGACGGGCCCGCGTGCCCACGCGCCGCACGAACTGCGCGTAGGCCGAGTCCGCGTCCTCCTCGAGATGCGCGGCCGTCGGGCGGCCGGTGCTTCGGCCGAAGCCCGAGTAGTCGAACACCATCGAGGTGATGCCATGACGGTAGAGCAGCGCCTGCGTGTCCGCCCAGTACGACACCGCTTCGGCGGTGCCGTGAAAGATGAGCAGGGCAGGGGCGGTGTCTTGCGCAGCGTGTACGAGCGTCGCGTCGAGCGTACGATCTCCGCTCGCGAGCGAGAGTCGCTCGAATGGCGCACCGAACGTCGCCGGCGTCTCCGGTCCATCGGGCGCGACAATGAGCCCGTTGCGTTCCACCGCCATGAACGCGAATCGGCGCACGCCGAGGAACACGACGGCCAGCACCACCAGCAGCACGCCGAGCTGCTTCCACCGCCGTGCCACGGTCAGCTGCCTCTCGACGTCAGGGACGATCCGAGGCGAATCGTCGGAGTCACGGCGCGATACTGCTTGGCCAAAAGGCGCCGGAACAGCTGCGCCTTCCGATGCTTCGCATCGGCCACGAAGACGATCATCGTCGATCTCCCCGCTGGAGCGATGCGCAGATGCACCGCGCCACCCGGCACCACCACGCGACACTCACCGGTTCCTCGCTCGGACGGCGCGCAGAGCCGCGAGGCGCACTCCTCGATCGTCGTCGCCACCACGTCAGGCTCGGCGCCGATCACCCACCATCGGGACCGCAGGAGCCAGCCAACCACCATAACTACTATGCTGGCGGCCAGCACGCCTAACGAAAACCGGCCGCCTTGTACGGCGGTCACTCCCGCCGCCAGCAGCAGGTACAGCGCCGTCAGCAGAAAGACGCGATCCCCACGCACGACCGTCGGTTCGCGCCGTGCGAGGACGACCACAAACGCCGCAACCACCAGTACGACGTACGCGGCCGCCCAGCCCAGCACGACCGGCCCGCCTACTGATCGAGAATGGCCTTCAGATTCTCCACGGCGCGGGCGCCTTCCGCGTCGTTCAACTTCTCGACGACGCCCGCCTGCATCTTCGCCAGGAGTGACTGCGGCACGTCGTACGTCACGTCGATCGACACCTTCGCGCCATTGCCCTGCGGCTCGGCGTTGTAGTTAAAGGTGCTCTGGATCCCGGTGGTGGTCTTGAAGCTGAATTGTTTCCCGCTCTCGTAGCGCACCGTTTCGGCGCGACCGGAAAACTCGACCCCGGCCATCACGAACGTCCAATCCCACGACGTGCCCGCCTTCTTCGGGTCGCCGTTCACGTTCGCGATCGACTTGAGCGGGCCGAGGAACGCCGGGTGATTCTTCACATCGGCGATGTAGTCAACGATCCGATCGGCCTTGTTCGTGATGACCACTGACTTCGCTACCCGGGCCATACTGTCCTCCAAAATTTCGATGCAGAATCAGAGTGAACGCGTGCCGCTGGACGATATCGCCAGACGGTCGGCGCAACTACTACCTTACTCGAACCTTCCCCATTGAGCGAGACGTTGCTGGTTCGATTCCCGGTGGCCCGACCCTCGGCGGGCGTACATCTCGTGACTGCAGCCATGGTGGACCGGGCGGTCGCGCGTCTCGGCGTGGAAGGAATTCTGACGGAGAGCGAGCGCGCGGTTCTAAGCGAGCTGCTCGTGGAACGACGTCGCGGCGATTGGCTCGCGGGGCGTCTCGCGGCCAAGCGCGGACTGCGCGCGGCGTGTCGCCGTCGCGGCGAGGCGGCACCGACGTACACGACGATCGAAATCCGGAACAACACGCGCGGCGCGCCACGTTTTGCGATCGCCGGACGCCCTGATCTCGACGAACGCCTCGACATCTCGATCGCTCACTGCAACGGCACCGCGGTCGCCGCGGTGGCGGACCGAGTCGCGTCAGGCACTGTCGGTGTGGACGTGGAGGTCACGAAGCCACTGTCGATCGATCTCCTGAAGCGCGTGCTGCGACCCGAGGAAATCGCCCACCTCGATTCGCTCTCGGACGCCGCGCCAACGCCGCTCGAGCTCTGGACGGCCAAGGAGGCGGCGATGAAGGCGGCGCGCCACCTGTGCGACGCGCTCCGCGACGTGGAGCTCTCGTGGAAGCCGTCGCGATCGATGCACGCCCGCATCGCCGGCACCGGCTTGCCCGCGCACTCGATCCTCGTCAGGCATCGGACCTCGGGTCCGTACACCATCGCCCTGGCCATCTGTCGATGACTCGCGTCGGCATCGATGCCCTGACGTATTACCTGCCCGCGCACGCCCCGACGCTGGCGGAGCTCGAGGCGCGCGGAGCGCTGCGCGGGCCGGCGTCGACGCTCGCCGGGTTCGGCTTCGAGCGGGCACGGGTGGCCGAGTCGGAGAGCCACGTGGACATGGCGATGCACGCGGTCCGCGCGCTGCTCGCGGAGACGAACACGTCGCCCGATGAGATCGATCTCGTCCTGTACGCTGGCGCGCTGACCTCCAGCTCGACAATGGAGTGCGCGCCTGCCCCTGCAGGATCGGTGCTGCAGCTGCGCGACCTCATGGACTTCTTCAAGTATCCGGTCTCGCAGCTGCAGAGCGAGCTCGATCTCGTGAACGCATCGGTCGCCGGTATCGACCAGCAGGGGTGTGCCGCGATCTTCTCGAGCGTTCGTCTGGCGCGCGCGACATTGCTCGCGGAACCCGACGTACGCACGGTGCTGTGCGTGAGCGCGGATCGACTGCCGCACGGTTCGTCGCGCGAGGTCGTATACAACCTCGTGTCGGATGGTGCGTGCGCGATGCTGGTGCGCCGGGACGCCGCGCGCAACCGCATCGTCGCCACGCACCAGGTGACAAAAGGGGCGTTCTGGGATTCGGGGTCGCTCGAGAACGAAATCATCGCGGCGTACTTCCCGACTGCGCGCACGGTCATCGAGGACACCCTGCGGAAGGCGGGCGTGACGCTCAGCGACATCCGGTGGGTAATCCCGCATAACGTCTCGCTGCGCAGCTGGGAGATCCTGCTCGGGCTCATCGGGTGTCCTCGGGACAAGCTGTTCAGCGCCAACATCGGACGCGTAGGCCACACGATCGCCGCGGACAACTTCATCAATCTCCGCGATGCGACCGATGCCGGGCTCCTCCAGCCGGGTGATCTGCTGCTCCTCTTCACGTTCGGCTACGGACTGAACTGGAGCTGCATGGTGCTCGAGCACTGACACCGGCACATGACGAGCCGACCGGCGTCGGAGCGACGCACGATCCTCGTGACGGGCGGGACCGGGGCGTTAGGCGTGGAGCTGGTATCGCGCCTTGCGCGCACGAGTAACGCGTCGGTCGTCGTGCTCGCGCGCGGCACCGCGCGGGCGCGCACCGTCGTGCTGCCACCAGGGGTCCGAACGCTCACGGGCGACGTGCGGCTCGGCTCCACGTTTGGCCTCGGGTCGGCAGACGTGGCGACACTGCGCGAACGCGTCACGGACATCGTGCATTGTGCGGCCGACACGACGTTCAACCGACCGCTGGCCGACGCGCGCGAGACAAACGTCGCGGGTACACAAGCCGTTCTTGGCTTCGCGAAGGAGTGCCGGCACCTCCAGCGAATGGTGTGCTTCAGCACCGTGTACGTCGCCGGTCGCACGACGGGCTGCTTCGCGGAGCAGGACGTCGGTGGGGCCGATGGGTTCGTGAACAGCTATGAGCAGTCGAAAGCCGAGATGGAAGCGGTGGTGCGTGACGCGATGCGCGAGCTGCCGATCGCCATCTACCGCCTGAGCACGATCATTGGCGACGCTCACACCGGCGAGGTCGGTGGCCTCAATGCGATCCATCACGCGCTGCGACTGCTGTACCAGGGTCTTGCCCCGATGGTGCCGGGTCGGGAAACGGGACTCGTCGACCTGATCCCGGTGGACTTCGCGGCCGACGCAAGCCACCATCTCTTCGAGCGAGATTTTACCGAGGGTGCAACGTATCATCTGTGTGCGGGCGCGGCGGGATCCGCCACGTTAGGTGCGCTGCTGGACGCGACGATGGTGGCATTCGAACGCTACCGCCCGGCGTGGCGGAAACGCAGCATCGCTCGGCCCGCGATCGTGGAGCTGGAGACATACGAGCTCTTCGTGCGCTCCGTGGAGGAAGCGGGGAACCAGGTACTGCTCCAGGCGACGCGAGCCGTCCAGGCGTTCGCCTACCAACTCGCGTATCCCAAGGTGTTCGATGGCCGACGCGCCGACCGCGTGCTCGGGCCGGCGGGCATCGTGGCGCCGACTGTGCTCGATTACTACGACCGGATCGTGCGGTGGTGCGTCGAGACGAATTGGGGGACACAGCCATGACGACGTCGCCGCCGAAGTCACTGCCGACACCCGACGAGCTCGAGCGGCAGCTCACACGCTTCGTCAATGTCACGCTGCTCGGCGGCGGGGACGCGGTCGATCGCGACACGCGACTGTTCGAGGATGGCTACATGAACTCGCTGCGCATCCTCGACCTGATCGCGATGGTGGAAAAGTCGTTAGGTGCGCGTATTCCCGATCGCTCGGTCCGTCTCGCGAACTTCCGCACGATCGCCACGATCGTGCGGGTGTTTCACCCGGACGCCGGTGTGGCGGCAACGTCCGCGCCCGACCAGACGTTCGAGCGCCGTGCTGACCGATCGCGCTTTGCCTCCCCATTGGAGCTGCTTCGGGAGCGCGGCGACGTCGTGATCGTCGGCGCCGGCCGGGTGGCGCTGTCGGGCCTCGCGCTCGACGTCTTCGAGGCAGTCGACGACACCGTCGTTCGGTGGGCGGGTTCGCTTGGCGCTCCGGAGCACCGTTACCCGAGCCTGATCGACGCGGCGGTGCTGCAGCGCGCCGCTGTTGTCATCCCGAGCGCAGCGAGGGATCGCGCTCATCCCGACAGAGGGACCGGACCCTCTACCGGAACTATCGCGATCCCTCGCCTGCCGGCTCGGGATGACGAAGTATCGTTGGCCCCCGCCGTCTGCTACCACGCCTACCCCGAATGGTCCGGCCGGACACTCGGCGACACTCCGACGCTTCTCACCGCGCGCGGCCGCTGCTACCGGTTCGAGGACGGGAACCACATCCCCCTCGAGCGCCTGTGGGAGTTCACGATGCGCGAGATCATCGTGATCGGAACGCGCCAGCAAGTCGAAGATGTTCGGCAATCACTCGTCAGGCGGGTCATGACGCTTGTCGGGCGTCTCGAGCTGGACGCGTCGATCGAAACTGCCACCGACCCGTTCTTCGCGCCGGCTGACGAGGGCCGCCGCCTCATGCAGCAGGCCGGCGCACTCAAGTACGAGCTCCGCCTCGCCATCGACGCGACCGGCCGAACGATCGCGGCCGCGTCCTTCAACCATCACCACGACTTCTTCGGCACCCGCTTCGGCATTCGCCTCGCGGGCGATACACCAGCGCACAGTGGCTGCGTCGCGTTTGGACTGGAGCGGTGGGCGCTCGCGCTCCTGGCCCAGCACGGCGTGGAACGTGAGGGGTGGCCTAACGCAGCGCGTGCGTGGCTCGATGAAGCGGCGCAACGCCGGACTCGCGGAGCCGGTGCGTGACTCGGCTGCACAATCGCACGCGCACGTCGGAGTCCATCCCGCGAAAGCTGCTTCGCCAGGGCAAGCTGCATCTCCTGCCCATTTACGCGCTCATGCGCACGAGCGATTTAGCGCGCGAAGGCATCGAGAACTCCGGGAGCTACCGATTCGCGGACCACGTCTATCGGAACCAGCCCAGTGGCCGATTCGGAATCGGTCGCGCCCTCGATGCGGTGCTGCTGCGGATGCGCGGCGCCCGATCGATGCGCAACCGCTTCCACCATACGCAACGCGAGATCCTCACGGCCGCCCGAGCGCTCGAATCGCGCAGCGCCGTGGACCCGGTTGCGGTGACGGCCCCGTTTCGCGTCCTGTCAATTCCGAGCGGAATCGCGCGCGACCTCGTCCTCGCGGCCCGTGCGGTCGAGCGGGAACTCCCCGGCGTGTACGCGCGCAGCACATTCTTCGGCGTGGACCTCGACCCCGCGCCGGTGAAGCTCTCGCGCGACCTCGCGGGACGGGACGACCACTACTTCTTCACCCGCGGCGATGCCCTCGATGCAACATCCTTTCCCTCCGAGCTCGACGTCATTGTCTCCACGGGACTCGGCGAATTCCTGAGCGATGATCTCCTCGTCCAGTTCTACAAGAACTGTCACGATCGGCTCCGGCCAGGCGGCACCTTCGTCACATCCTCCATGCAACCCGACCGCGTCGCGGACTACCTGATGCGTCAGCTCGCGGAGCTTCACACACACTACCGTCGCGGCGAGGAGATCATTCGCTGGCTGCACACGGTCGGTTTCTACGAGGTGTCGGCCCGGCAGGATGATGTGGGACTGCAGACGCTCGTCGTCGCGAGACGGGTCGAGCGCCGGCGTGCCCGACGCGACAAGGCAAGCGCGACGTGATCTACGAATCCCATCTCCGCGCCACCGAGGAGAACGCGTGGCCCCTCGACACGTCCATCGCGTGGGATGCGATCGACCTCGATGTCGCGCGTGCCGAGCGCGATCTGCATCAGGCACTGCACGATGCGGCGCTCATCGAAGGCTACCTGCCCGTATACGCTGCACGGCTCATGCAGCTCCTCTGGGACGATGTCGATGCGACCGCCGTCCTCAGCATGGAGCTTTACGAAGGGCTCAAACACTTCACCGCGCTCGCCCGATACCTCGACCGCGTAGGTTACCAGCGTGAGGAGGTTTCCGAGGCGGCGCTCGTCGCGGCACGCGAGCGTGCACTGGGGATCGCGTACGACAAGGCCGAACTGATCGCGCACCTCACGAACTTCATGTGCTCGGAGCTCTTCGCAGCCTACTTTTTCCTGAGAATCTCGCGGCGCACCAACGAGCCGGTCCTGCGAGACCTGTTAGGCTACATGTCGCGCGATGAGTTCCGCCACAGCGCGAGCGCAGGCGATGTGCTGAAGAAGCGGATCGACCGCGACCCCGCGGTGGCGGCCCAGGTGCTCGCGGCCGCCCAGCGTTTTCGCCACTATGGAAGCGACGTCGTCGCCGTGCCTGTCGCCGAGGAGAACGACTTCGAGGCAATCATGGCCATGAACCGAAAGATCCGCTTGTTATGCGGTCTCGCGCCGATCGAACACCTGAAGGAGTCGATTCCCGGTGGAGATTAGCGAGAACGACCTCTGGATCCTGAGTTACTACCGCGAGTCGGAGCTCGCGGGCGGGCTGGTCATGGGCCGGCTCGCTCGGGAGACTGACGACGACGATCTGCGTGTACACCTCACCGAGCACTGCGCCGAAGAAGCGCACCACGCTTGGCTGTGGACGGAGACGATTCTGAAAGTAGGCGGCACCCCGAAACGCGTGGCCGAGACGTACCAGACGCGCTATTACGCCGAGATCGGGATGCCGGCGAGCCTGCTCGAGATCCTCACCCTCACGCAGGTGTTCGAGCGGCGCGTGATCCGCCATTTCCGCGCGCACCTCAAATGGCCGAACGTGCATCCGGCGGTGGCCGAGACGCTCCATCGCATGATCGAGGATGAAGTTGGGCACTTGAGCTGGGTGAAGGACCGGCTCGATCGGTACGCCGCGGAGCGAGGCGGGCCGGTCGTGGCCGAGACGATGCGCCGGTTCACGGAGGTGGACGAGCGCGTGTACGAGGCGGCGATGCGATACCGCGACAACGCGCGCGAGCTGCTCGATCCGGCGCTGCGTGGGAACGGCCAGACGTCCTCGAAATCGAAGTCGATCGTGACAGCGACGGCCCCACTCGCGACCACGAGCAACGCCGAGCTTCGCCACCTCGTGGCCAAGTCGCTCGGCGTGAGCGACGACCTCGTGCTCGACGCGTCGTCTCTGCGCGATCTTGGCGTCAACTCGCTCGATCTCGTCGTGCTCGTGATGTCGATCGAGGAACATTTCCGCATTGAGTTCGAGCCGAGCGACCTGGAGCGACTGCGGACGTTCGCCGATCTGGCACACCGCGTGACCGAGCTGACAGCGCGTCGTTAGGCCGGCGCCACGACGCGCTATTTCTTGGTGAGGCCTGTCTCGGTGTGCTCGACGACGATCGTGTAGTCCGATGCCAGCGCCGCGATCCCGCCGACGGCCGCCCAGAACGGCAGCAGGGCCGCCCCCAGGATCCCGGCGGTGAGCGGAATGTCCAGGACCGTGCGACCCTGCGCGTTCTTGATGACCACCCGCCTAACGGTTCCCTTGCGAATGATCTCTTTCAGCTTGGCCTTGAGGTTGGAGCCGCTGACTTTGAACTCTTCGGTGCGTGGGCCGGTGGTGGACATGGTGCCTGAGCGGGAAGGGGACGGATCGGGGTGGCGCGCCGCGTACCGTGGCGCGTCACCCGTTCAAGGCCCAAGCTAGAACGCCGCCCAATCCTCGGCCAGTCAGCCCGTGGGCTGCGCGAACATGACGATGTGGCCGCCCGGCTCCCGCACGCCGATCTCGTCCATCCCGTAGAACGTCTGCCGCCGCGGCACCACGACGTCCACGCCTTCGAGTGCGCGGACGACGCTCTCGATGTCACTGACCTCGATGAAGAAGCCGGCGCCGTGCCCGTGCGCCCGCGGTACCAGCCCACCCGCGTCTTTCTGAACACTCTCGTGGGTCTGGTACATCACCTCGACGTTGTCCTTCGCGAGAATGAGGAACCCGAGCCGGTCGCCCTCGGGAACTTCCGCGGTTTTCGCGAACCCGAGCCGCTCCCAGAATGGAACGCACGGTTCGATGGCGTCCACCATGATCACCGGCGCCAGCTTCTTCATCGTGCTCTGTTGCATGGTCTGCATGGTTGGTTGTTGCTCCGGTTGAGGTGCTGGGGCCGAAGCTAGCGATCGTTGATCGCGGAAGCTTGGAAAAATGGAACCGGAACGACCGGGAAGCGGCGCGCCGGAGGCGTTCCCGTTTTATCCCCGCTGCCAGACCGTCGGACTAACTCCAGTCAGCTCCTTGAACTCGTCCACGAGATGTGACTGATCGTAGTACCCGACATCCAGCGCCAGCGCGCTCCAGTTGATCGCCTCACCCGCCGGCACGGCACGCGCACGCTCGATCACACGGCCCAGGCGCACCACGCGCGCGAACGTCTTTGGCGACACGCCCACGAGCTGCGCAAACCGCCGCGCCAGATGCTGCCGCGTCACGCCTAACGCTGGAGCCAGCCGCGTGATGCCAAGGCTGCCCCCAGCATCCACGATCCGGCGTATCGCCTCATCCACATCGTTCTGGGCCGACACGACGCTCGGCACCACACGAGACGCGAGCACGCGTTCGAGCGCACGTACCCGCTCCACCGCGCCAGCCCCAGCCGAAAGCGCCTCACGAACCTCGCCGGCATCGAGCCACAGCTCGTCGAGCGGCACCCGCAGGTCCGTGAGCTCGTTCGCCGGAACGGTCAGGAAGGCCGCAGCCTTCCCCGGGCGAAACCGCACGCCCACGAAGCACTCGGGCCAGGACCCGCCATCGAGAACGAGCGCCCGCGTCATCGTCCCTACGGCCATCGCCGATTCGGGTTCGTCCGCCTGCCCTGAAAACCCCAGCACCACGTCGATGCACCCGTCCGGCAGCACGCGGTGGACTGACGGGCTCGCGGACTCGCGCGCCGAGCCCGGGTCGCGCGACCAGAAGCACTCTACGAACGGGCGAAGCCTCTCGGTCGGCGCGTATTCGCGATAGCCTGCCGGGTTGGGCGGTTGCGGGTCCAACGGCGATCCAGTGTCCGCGGTCATGCATCACAGCCTACGGGTCGGAAACAGGCGACTCAAGGGCCGCGCGTTTCGTTGGAACGCACTGCTACGTCATTTCAGAGAGGCTCCTACGTCTGGCGGCCGATCCGGCCCTCCGCACGTCCATGCTATCGTCGCCGAACCCAGTTTCACCCGGCTCGACCGCCTTCGTCGGAGACGCCAATGCACCACGCATCCATCGTCCGATCGGCCGCCCGTGTGGGGGCCATTCTGCTCGCGGAGCTAGGAGCCATCGTGGGAATTTCGGGGATCGTCGTCGCACAGCAATCCAGCGCCGCCCCGAAGACCGCGACCATCCGCGTCGCCGACTCCACGCAGGTGCAAGTGATTCGCCTCCGGAACGGCTCGTCGATCGTCGGCCGCGTCACGGAAGTCGGACCCGACACGATCCGCTTCGCCGCAACGGGTGGCACGCTCGCACTGACCCGACCCGACATCATCGACGTCCGCAACGTCGCGAAGTCCTCGATGCATCGCGGCGAGGTATGGCCCGTCAACCCTAACGCGACGCGCCTCTTTTTCGCGCCGACAGGTCGCATGCTCTCCAAGGGAGAGGGCTACTTCAACGACACGTATCTCTTTTTCATGAGCGTGCAGGGCGGCCTGAGCTCACGCTTCAACCTGGGTGCCGGCATGTCAGTGGCTCCGCTGGACAATTTCACGGACAACGCGCTGTTCATCACGCCGAAGATCGGAGTCGTCGCCTCTCCCAAGTTCAACCTCGCGGTGGGCGCGCTCGCCGGCTTCGTCGGTGGGCTCGTGGATGAAGGGGACGACGCGAGCTTCGGTGTCCTGTACGGCGTGGGAACCTTCGGCTCGCCGAACGCCAGCATAACCGTGGGCACCGGCCTCGCGTACGCGGCAGGTCAGTTCGCCGATCGCCCGGTCGCCATGCTGGGCGCCGAGTCGCGGCTCAGCCGCCGCGTCTCGTTCGTCACCGAGAACTACCTCATTCCTAACGAAGACGTGCAGGGCGTCATCTCGTACGGCCTCAGGTTCTTCAGCGAGAAGCTCTCCACGGACCTCGCATTCTGGAACGCGCCGGGCTCGCAAATGGTCTTCCCCGGCATTCCGTATGTGGCGTTCACGGTGAAGTTCTGACAGGCGGAAACAGACGGCCCGGCCAGTTTTCACGAGATTCCGACGTGTCCCGTTCAGCCCGGATATACGTTCCGCTTGGTACCTTAGGCCGGATGCTGTCGGTATTCCGCGCTTTTCGCTCACCGGCGCTCGCGGCTCTCACCCTGGTCGCGGGCGTTCTTGTCGCGCCCGGGAGAGCCGCAGCCCAGTCCGACACGCTGCCGCACTCGAAGGCGCTCATTGTCGGCGAGCGGCTGGAGTACGACGTGAAGTTCGGGCCGCTCAAGGTCGGGCGTGCGAGCATGGAGGTCGTGGACGTCGAAGAAGTCCGTGGCCGACGCGCGTGGCACACGCGCTTCCAGGTCACCGGCGGCACGCTCTTCTTCCGCGTGAACGACGTGCTCGAGAGCTGGATCGACATGGAGACGTTCTCGTCGCTTCGGTTCCGCCAGCAGTTGTCCGAAGGCTCGCGCGATCGACTGTACGAGTACGAGATCTACCCGGAGCGGGCCGTCTACATCCAGAAGGACAAAGGCGAACGGCCGAGCGTGTCACACCCGCTCGATGACGGATCGTTCCTGTACTTCATTCGCACCGTCCCGATCGAGCTGGGCGCCACGTACGAGTTCGAGCGGTACTTCATGCCCGACCGCAATCCCGTTCGCCTCGAGGTCCTCGGGCGCGATTCGGTCGAAGTTCCGGCCGGCCGGTTCGACGCGCTCGTCATTCGGCCCATGATCAAGGCCAAGGGGATCTTCTCGGAGGATGGTCGTGCGCAGATCTGGATCTCGAACGACGCGGATCACCTGCTGCTGCAGATGACCTCGCACCTCAAGTTCGGCTCGCTCAGCCTCCACCTCAAATCGCGGAAGCTCCTGGACACAGCCAGTGAAGCCGACAGCTCGCATCGAGGCGACCATCGCGCGTTGAACAACGGGCGGCCCCCGGAGCGCTGAGGCTTCACCAGGTCGCTCTGATTCCCAGGACTCCGGGCGCGACGATCGGTCTGAAGTCGAACGACAGCCGACTCCGATCGGCTGCGCGCACACCGTCTCCCGATGGTCCGGGCGGCATCCGAACGACCTTCCGACCTCGCGTCGCGACGGTCTTGCCGACCACACCGCCGATCGCAAGCGCCAACGGGTAGTCGCTCGCCCAATGCACGCCGTTGTTCACCATCGTGAACGAGAGGACACCCATCGTCGCGATGCTCACCGGCCAGATGAACTTGTGCTCGTGGTAGTTCGTCGCGACCACGGTGAGCGTCGCCATCGTGCTCGCGAGGTGACCCGACGGGAAGGCGTCGTAGGCGGGGACGTTGGCGGTGTACGCGCTCAACGATGGGAATGGTCGCCATCGCCCGCGAGGCACGGTCGCCTCGGACGGCGTTTGACGCCCCGCCACGTGCTTGAGGGTCTGTGTGATCGTCCCGGATACGAGCAGCGCCTCGATGACCTCACTCGCGGTGCGGCGCGCTCGCATGTCGTCCGCCAGACTCCCTCTCGCGGCGAAGCCCGCCGCCAGAAAGACGCTCGCCATTCCATCCCCGAGGAAGTACAGACCGGAGCCCACCGTCGTGGGGAACGGTTGCTTGAATGGCCCCAGACGGACGTTCGCCGACGGATGGTTCTGCGGCAGGTCCACTCGGCTGGCAAGCCGTCGCGTCTCCGCGAGCACCTGCTCGTCGGCGGCGATCAGCAACCCCGTGCTGGCGACGACTGCCATCATCGCCGGAATGTTGCTCGGGCGGAAGGCGTTGCGAGCGGATGCGCCTAACGCCGCCGGCACGTCCGTGACGGCATGCAGCAGTCGCGGGCGAGTGTACGCGTACCCGGTCGACGAATCGCGTCGCACCACGTCGGCCCGCCCCACACGGATGCGCTTGACCGAGTCCGGCGGCGTCCCGCCCTGCGCGCCGCCCGCCGCCGGAAGAATCGCTGCCAGCGCGAACAACCACAGCGTACCGCGACTCGCTCTCATGCCACGCCCCGGCCCGCGGCTGCCGTCAGTGATTCGACCACTGGATCGCCGCGCCGCGCGCACTCGGTCCCACCGACAGGTGCGAAAGGAATGGCAGGCCGATGTGTGACCGTTCGCCACGAGAGTGCGCGACCACCTCGTAGCCCGTGATCGTGCCGAGTGCCGCTCCGGCAAGCACATCGCTTGGCCAGTGCTGGCGCTGGTACACCCTTGAGAACCCAACAAAAGTGGCGCCACCGAACAGCAGTGGGTTCACCCACCACCGCGAGCCGGGATGCGCGACGTTCAGCTCTCGCGCGAGTACGGTCGCGGTCGCGAACGCCGCGCTCGTGTGGCCTGACGGAAACGATGCGAAGGCGGCGTTCGTAAAGCCGTGGCCCGGACTGAACTCGTCGGGGTCACCGGGCGCGGCGAACGGGCGCGCACGACCGACGGTGCCCTTCGCGACGGCGGTGATGGCCCCGCTCACGAGCACTGCACGCATGACCTCGCGTCCGGTTTGGGTAACAAACCCATTGCCGCGGACGTGTCCCACCCCATACAGCACGGCGCCGAGCGCCAGGGGCCCCGGCCCGCCGACGAAGCTGCCGATCGTGGACGGAACAGACATGTCGTCGCCGCCGATGCGGACCGCGTCGGCGGACAGCCGCGAATCGAACAACGAGATCGCCCCGGCAACGCCGGCCGAGCCGAGAATCATGCCGATCGTGTTTCGGCCAAGCTCGGGATGTGCGGTACTGCCTAACCGTGCGACGGAATCTCCGCGCGTGGAGTCGGAGTTCGCGACGGGCGACTGCGCGCGACCAGTGGTCACAGCGATGCCGAGAAGAACCGGAACGACGAAACGCACTGGTGCACCTTGGGTTCGTGTATCACCAAGGTGTATCAGTGCGCCTAAAACAATCGTGAACGCCGTTCGCTGGAAGGTAAACCGCGGGTTAACAGAATCTCAGTCGGCGCGCGCGTGGACTGCGAATGCTGCCCCTTGCGGGTCCAAGCATTGTGCGATGCGGTCCCCACCGGGGACATCCATCGGGCCATTCAGCACCTGCCCGCCTAACGCCTTCACGCGCTCCGCCGCGTCGTCGACGTTCGGGACCCGGATGTAGTACAGCCAGTTGGGCGGCATCGGCATGTCGGCCGGCTTGGTGAACATGCCGCCGAGCGACTGGTTGTTGCGTCCGTACATCTGGTAGACGCCCATGGGGTCGCCCATGTCGAAGTCGCCGGTCTTGTCCCACCCGAACAGCGTCTGGTAGAACTCGTACGCGGCCTTGTGATCGCTGGTCGTGAGCTCGTGCCACGAGATCTCGCCAACGTTAGGCGCGTGCTCCGGCTGTGCGGTGCCACCCTGCGGCGTGAAGATCGCGATCGCGGCGCCCTGCGGGTCCGAGATCACGGCGAATCGCCCGACCTCCGGTATGTCCATCGGCTGCGTCAGCACTTTCCCGCCGAGCGACTCCGCCTGCTTCGCGCTGTCATCGACGTTCGGCACGGCGACATAGCCGATCCAGTGTGGCGGCATCGATCCCTGCATCTCCGGCGCCATCGCCATCACGCCGCCGATGGGCGTGTCGTGCGTCGTCCACATCGTGTACGGCTTGGCGCCGCTTCCCGGCCAGTTCTGCGTGCCCCAGCCGGCGACCTTCGTGTAGAACTCCGCCGCGCGGTCAGGGTCTGTCGTCAGCAAGTCGTACCAGACAAAGCGTCCACGTGGGCTCGTCTCGCTCATGGCCGTTTCTCCATCGTTGAGATCAACGGTACCGACTGGCGGCTCGCGCAACCGACATCGCCGCCCCGTATTTCGTAGCCGACCGATACTAATGATCCACGGGTAGCGTCGCCAGTCGGCGGGGCCCGTAACCTCGTCGTGTTCGGGGTCGTCGTCGAGTGAGATGATCCAATCAATACAATCGCCGGTGACGAGCCGCTCTCAGCGGCTGACGAGTCGTCGTGCCGCGCTCGCTGCGGTCACGCTGGCGATCATCGCGCTCGCGATCGCTATCGCGTTCAATAGTGATCGACCGCGATCGGACCGACGATGGATTCCCCAACAGGCCGTGATGGCGCACGCGGACATCCGCGGCGATTCCGTGTTCGTGAGGCACGTTCGCAACTTCTCGTACACGGCGGAGGAAGAGTTCACACCAGCGTACGACGATCGCGCCTACGACCTGAACAACCTCGAGAGCGTCTGGTTCGTCGTCACGCCGTTCTCGAAACACTGGCGTGGTCCGGCCCACACGTTCGTCAGCTTCGGGTTCGCTGACTCACAGTATGTCGGCATCTCCGTGGAAGCGCGCCGCGAGCCAGGTGAGACGTACGGCCCACTGACAGGACTCTTCCGGCAGTTCGAGCTGATCTATGTCATCGGCGACGAACGCGATCTCATCGGATCGCGTGCCGTGTATGGCGGTTACGACGTGTACGTCTACCCGATTCGCGCGAGCCGCGAGCGCATTCGTGCGCTGTTCCTCGAGATGCTCGCGCGCGCGAACGCGCTGGAAACTCGACCCGAGTTCTACAACACGCTCACGAACAACTGTACGAGCAACGTGGTCGATCACGTCAATCACATCGTACCGCGAGCGGTGCCACACGGGATCAAGACCATTCTGCCCGGGTACGCCGACGAGGTCGCGTACAGCCTCGGTCTGATCGACAACTCCATCTCGCTGGACGAAGCCCGTCGTCGCTTTCGTGTGAACGACAAGGCCGGCCGCTACGTGATGACTCCTGAATTCTCGCGCCGCATTCGCGACAACTAGAGCTTCGCGGCGGCAGCGAGCTTCTTTTGGGAAAAACGATAAAACGGAAACAGCCTGAAACTGCCGAATCCGGCTTTGAATTCACGTGAGCTTTCGCAACGAGCCGGGATTGTGAATGAACGACCCGCGACCGAGACGCGTGAGTGTCCCGTGGTTGTTACCAACAACAGTCGGCTCGTTGCGTGATGAGCCGTCCTGTTAGAGGTCAATCCGGCAGTTCCCGCCGGATCGGCTTCATGGCAGTTCAGGAAAAGGCTTGCCTCGCAGAGGAGCTTGCATCGGGTCGCGATGCTGGCCAGTACCGATTTGATTATCGGTAATCACACGCGGGGCGGATATGGGCGGCGGGCAAGAAGAACTGAAAGGACCAGATCTCTCGTCAGGCATTCCACTCACCGACCTTGCCGACGGCGCGATGCTGCTCGGTCACGCAGAGGGCGAGAGTGTGCTCCTCGCTCGCCGCGGCGACGAAATCTTCGCGATCGGCGCCACGTGCTCGCACTACGGCGGGCCGCTCTCGGAAGGCCTCCTCGTCGAGGACACGGTGCGGTGTCCCTGGCATCACGCCTGCTTCAGCCTCCGAACTGGCGAGCCCGTTGGCGCGCCTGCGCTCAACCCTGTCGCATGCTGGCGCGTCGAGCGCACGCAGGATCGCGTGCGACTCACCGGCAAGATCGATCGCGACCCGCTCGCACCGAGCGACCAAGCCAGGCGTGGCGTCACGCGAACGCGAGCGAAGGCGCACGCGGTAAGCCGCACCGCGTCGCCTGTACGCGCACCGGAGCGGATCGTCATCGTCGGCGGGGGCGCGGCCGGCAACGCGTCCGCGGAGATGCTCCGTCGACTCGGCTACGCCGGGCGCATCACGATGCTCGACGCGGAGTCCGACTCCCCGTACGACCGCCCCAACCTCTCGAAGGATTACCTCGCCGGCAACGCGCCCGAGGAATGGATCCCGCTGCGCCCTCCGGGATTCCACGCCGAACATGGTATCGATCTCGTGCACGGCGTGCAGGTCTCCGCGCTCGATCTCCCAAGTCGGGAAGTGCGGCTGGCGGACGGGCGAGCCTACCCGTTCGACCGCCTTCTGCTCGCCACGGGCGCCGAGCCCATTCGGCTTTCGTTGCCGGGAGGAGATCGCGCGCACGTGCATTATCTGCGTTCCCTGGCCGATAGCCGGGCGATCATCGCGAAGACCGCGCAGGCAAAGCGTGCGGTCGTCATGGGCGCCAGCTTCATCGGCCTCGAGGTGGCGGCGTCGCTGCGCAAGCGGGAGCTGGACGTACATGTCGTCGCGCCGGACAAACTGCCGCTCGAGCGCGTGATGGGGACAGCACTCGCGAAGTTCGTGAAGGCGCTTCACGAGGAGCATGGCGTCGTCTTCCACCTCGAGGACACCGCGACGGCAATCGGCGACCATGACGTGACGCTCAAGAGCGGCGGCACGCTCGCTGCCGATCTGGTCGTCATCGGTGTCGGCGTTAGGCCTCGCACCGGTCTGGCCGAGCAAGCAAAATTGGCCATCGACCGCGGGGTCGCCGTGAACGAGCTTCTCGAGACGAGCGCGCCGCACGTGTTCGCCGCGGGCGACATCGCGCGGTATCCCGACCCGTATACCGGAGAGCGCATCCGTGTGGAGCACTGGGTGCATGCGGAACGCCAGGGTCAGGCTGCCGCCCGCAATATGCTTGGCCAGGGTTGGCCGTACGACGATGTCCCGTTTTTCTGGAGCGCGCACTACGACGTGTCGATCAACTACGTCGGCCATGCCGAGCAGTGGGATTCGGTGGAGGTGGATGGAGATCCCGCGGCGCGCGATGTCTCGGTGCGGTTCAAGCGCGGTGGACGCACGTTGGCCGTCGCGAGCATTTTCCGCGACGTCGAGAGCCTGAAGGCGGAGGTGGACATGGAGCTGCAGGCGACATCGTGATACGCACGCGGATTACTCTGCTCGCGCTCGTCGCCATGGCGTGTTCCGGCGCGCGGCCGGGCGCCACAGCCGGCGCCCCGAGCCCGTCGGCGAATACGGCAGCGGCTTCCGGTACGGTCATTGTCGCCAACATGGGCGACAACACGGCGACATTGCTCGACGTCGCCTCGAAGCGCGTCGTGGCAACGTTGCCCACCGGGAACGGCGCGCACGAGGTGGCCGTCTCGCACGACGGGCGGTGGGCTGTCGTGAGCAATTATGGCGTGCGCGGTGCGCCGGGCAACTCGCTCACGGTGATCGACGTGCCGGCTGCCGTCGTCGCCCGCACGATCGACCTCGGCGAATTCAAACGCCCGCACGGCTCCGCGTTCCTGCCGGGGGATTCGCTGTTCGTCGTGACGTCGGAGGTGAGCAAGGCGGTGGTGCTCGTGAACTTCAGCACCGGCGCGATTGTCGGGTCGATTCCGACGAACCACCCAGCGTCCCACATGCTCGCGCTCACCGCGGACGGAGGGCGCATCTTCACCAGCAACGTCGCCGATGGGACGGTGAGCGAGCTCGACGTGTCCGGGCGGAAGTTCGTGCGCGAATTCAACGTCGCGCCGGCGGTCGAGGGAATCACCGTGACGCCGAGCGGCGATCAGGTGTGGGTGGGCAGTAACGAGGCGAAGACGGTAACCGTCCTCGATCCGCGCGCGACGGCGCCCGCGGGGACGCTGTCAGGGTTCGGGATGCCGTACCGGCTTGCCGTCACGCCGGACAGCCGGACGGTGATCATCACCGACCCGCCTAACGCCACAGTGCGCATCGTCGACCGCGCGACGCGCCAGGACCGGGCAACCGTCAGGATCCCCGCCGATAGCGTCGGGCCAAACGCGGAGTTCCCCGGCTCGCCCTCGCCCGAAGGCATCGTGTTGTCTCGCGACGGGCACTACGCCTTCGTGGCACTGCAGGGTAACTCGCGTGTGGCGATGATCGATATCGAGAAGGGTGTCGTCATCGCCTACATGCCCACCGGAGCGGGGCCCGACGGTATCGCGTATTCACCATTCCGGCGGTGACCGCGTCCGCGTTCTGGAGGCCGAGGTGTCACTGACGCACGTGTTCTTCGACATTGGCGGAGTCCTCGGTACGAACGGGTGGGACCACGAGCAGCGTACCCGCGCTCTCGAGAAGTTCGGCGTCGAGGATGAGGACTTCGAGCATCGCCACCAGCAGGTGGTGAGTGAGTTCGAGACCGGCGCGATGTCGCTCGAGGAGTACCTCGACGTGACGGTGTTCTACACGCCGCGCATGTTCTCGCGCGAGGACTTCGAGCTATACATGCTGTCGCTGAGCGAGCCGAACCCGTACAGCATCGCGGTGGCGAAGCACCTTGCGGCGACGGGGCGCGTTAGGCTCATGACGATGAACAACGAGTCGGCGGTCCTCAACGTCTACCGCATCGAGCATTTCGGCCTGAAGGAGATCTTTCCGACGTTCCTGAGCTCGTGCTGGCTCGGCGTCCGCAAGCCGCAGCGCGCGTTCTTCGAGCGCGGGCTCGGCATCGCACAGGCCGATCCGGGATCATCGCTGCTGATCGATGACCGTGATCAGAACCTCGCCCCGGCCGCCGCGCTCGGGGTGCACACGATTCGATTCACGGACGCGGAATCGCTCGCGCAGAGATTGGCGGAATACGGACTGATTTAGTAGTCGGTAGTCGGTAGTCGATTGTCGTTAGTCCGTTAGTCGTTAGACGTTAGCCTACCGACGACTACCGACCAAAAGCTCTCGACTTTTCGACTCAAATGGCTGGCTTTTTGCCCGGCGTGGATCCGTCCACGAAGCCAACTCTATCCGGGGTGAGCCAATGGCGACGGCAAAGCGTAAAAGCTCCTCGAAACGATCCGGCGGACGCCGATACGGAAAGTCTGCGTCGAAGCGTGTCGAAAGCGCGATGCGTCGGCGGAAGAAAGGAACTCTGAAAAGCGGTCGCGGCGGCAAAGGCGGCACGGTGAAGAGCCGCAAGCAGGCGATCGCAATCGGCCTCTCCGAGGCACGAAAGAAAGGCGCGAAGGTTCCGCGCAAGCGAACGAGCAAGCGTTCGGCGCGAAAGAAATAACGCGTAGCGCCGACCTAGTCGTCGACGAGCGCGTGCCTCAGAGGCTCGGCGACGCATCGCTCGTAGCCGCGCCATCCGCATTGCGCGATCGCGAACGTGTCGATGCGCGTCCGCACGACCTCCGGATACCGGAAACAATTCCGCGTATTCGTGCCGCGAACGCATCCGTTGTATCGGAGCAGACCGCGTCGTAACGAGCCATGCACGTTCGTGGAATCGGCGGTCGTGTCGGCATCGCTGTCGTACAGCAGATGACTGAGGATGAACACGCCGTACTGAAGGTTGGTCTCGTCGTTGCGCAGGTTCGTGCCGAAGCGCTTGCCGAGTGAGCTCACCCAGGTGCTGGTGTCGATCTGCATGAGCCCCACCGCGCCGGCGTTGGACGTCGCGGATGATTTGAGCTCACGGTTCTCCACCATCAGCACGCCGAAGACGAGCGCCGGCGGAAGGCGCCTACGGTACGCTTCCCGAACCGCGAACGTCGCGACGGAATCCGCGCGGCTCGGCGTGCTTCCAGTCGTGCGAATCAGGTCCTCCATGAACGCGCGGCGGTCGATCTCGAACTGTGGGCTCATGAGGGCCACATCACCGGACCCGGTTGCCCAGGGCGCCCGTGCGGCCGCGGAATCGCCCCACTCGCGAGGCTCGAGCAGATCGCGCACGACCGGCGCGCGTCCGGCATAGACCGGGCGGATGTGCTGCGTCGTGAAGATGATCGTGCCGAGCGCGCCGATCCCCACCGCGAGCTGCTTCAGCCACGAAAGCCACGAAGCGGGTTTGACGGACTTCGTCATTCGATTCGTCTCCGTCGGCGTCAGTGCATCCCTGCCTGAGACGCCATGAGAGCGGCCGCGCGCCTGCGGCTACCCAATTCGTGTCGAGAAAGAATGCCCGTTCGATGTTGGCGCGTTTGGCAACGCCGCATCGCCCGAGCAGGAACAACGCCACTTCATTACTGACAGTCGGAGCCACCCCGATCGTTGCTCGACAATGCTCGAGCATGCTAGCGACGACCGAGGGATACGGATGTTAACTCGACCCTGAATCGCCAACAACCAACCTGAAGGTCCAAGGAGACGGGGCGTTCGGCCCGCCGGTCAATTTCGGGTCATTACGCGAATAAATCGTTGCGCGGGAGGCGGCAGGCGGCAGGCGGCAGGCGGCAGGCGACGGGCGACGGGCGACGGGCGACGGGCGACAAGTCGGCAGTCGGCCACTAACAGG
>Ga0207691_10000595_pt1 | contig 36074 bp, 25 predicted proteins | sample KBSM13metaG_FD_184327 | JGI IMG/M metagenome (GOLD analysis project Ga0207691, IMG submission 184327) | Miscanthus rhizosphere microbial communities from Kellogg Biological Station, Michigan, USA - KBS M1-3 metaG (SPAdes) (version 2) | ecosystem: Host-associated > Plants > Roots > Rhizosphere >...
CCACGTGCTTGGCTCGGCCAATAGCTACCAGGTCGGCACGGGCTTCAACAGTGGCTGGGCACGCCTGACGTTCGATCCGACGACGGCCTACACGGTGCCGGACATCGCGACCGAATACAACACGTTGAGCATCCCGCCGGTCGTCACGCCGCTGGCGGCAGGAACGTCGTTCCTCGGCTTGCCGACCATCGGCTTCGCCGTGCAGACGTTCGTGAATGGCACGTTGTCGGACTCGCAAGGCAGGTTCATCCAGTCCTCGTACGGTGGCAACTTCGGTCATCGTTACACGGGACCGCTGGCCGGAACTCCGCTGGTCCCCATCGCGCCGTAATTGCTACGGTAGTGAGCATCAAGGAAAGGGGCAGCCCGCAAGGCTGCCCCTTTTTTTTTGATGTGCGGAACGAACGGCAGCAATGGTCTGTCCGACGGACGGTCGCTTATGTGGCTTGTACTGTATAATCGGGGTGGCTCGGAAATTGCCTTTGCTTAGAAAGCAACATTTCAGTTATTCAGGAGATATTCATGACCTCACGTTTGCCTAACCTTCTCGGTGGTGCGGCGTTGTTGGCGGCCTTCGCATTTGGTTTCGCGAATGTGGCCACGGCACAGACGATCACCGTTAACGGCTGTTCATCGTTTACGACCACTGGGGGAACATCCTCGAACTTAACGATTACGTGCAACACCGGTGTTGTTGGCGGCCCAACCGCGCCGTCCTGCAGCGGCGCCAATATTGCGCTCGCAGGTTCGACCCTTACCTTCACGGCGACTTGCACGCAGGGTACAAACCCCATCACGTCGGTGACCCTGAATGGTGTCAGCCTGTGCAGCGGCGCGGCTTGCACGAACCCCTCCTCCCCGGTATCCGTACCTGGGCTTGCGGTTCCGCTGAGCACGACCAATTACATCGTCACGGCTTCGGATGGCCAGCTGCAAGGTTCCTCCTCGGCGACGTATGTTGTCGGCAGCGGCGGTGGCGGCGCCATTGACCTGAGCGGTTGCACTGCCGCGGGCTATACCGGTCGCGGTCTCGATATCACGTTCCCGACGGTGACAAACACCAGCATTGGCAATGGTGCCAACGCGGCGGCGCCAAAGGGCTCGTTCGGTAACAATGACGCGCTCGTCGTGCGCTTCACCACTCCTGCCGCGGGCGTGAACGATCAGACGGTGTTCCAGCCGGCCGGCAATGCGCCCTCGCAAAACACCGGTCGCGTCTATACGCTGTCCACGCAGCCATGCCAGTTCGCGACGTCAAGCACGCCGACCGGATCGATTCTTTATGCGACAAGCTCGCAGTCACCTGCAATTACAGTCAACGTCAAGGCGTGCCCGTACACCGGCGCGTATGCCGGGTATTGCAACATGGCCGCGTACCTCCAACCAAACACGACCTACTACGTCACGATGGTCAACCGCACCGGTTTCGGAGGCGCAGGGTCCTGCCTGTACGGAAGCTGCGACATGCGGATCGACTTCAACAAGTAGCCGTTGCGACCTGCGCAGTAATTCCGTCCCCGCCGCCGGCGGGGACGTTTCTTTTCCGCTACCGACAATGTCCGTGATACCGAAGAAACTGTTCCTGCGCGCATGCGCGCTCGCGCTTTTCGCGCCTTTCGTTGCCGGCGTTTATGCGGCGGGAACGGAAGCCGACGCCGTCATCGCTGAGTCCGCGCACGCCAGGCTCACGCTCGCCGACTACGAAGCGGAGGTTGCCAAGCTGGCGCCTGGTATTCGAGGCGAAGTCGCCGTCAACCAGGTGCGGCTGAAGCAATATCTCGACAATCTGTTCATCGCACGTTCGCTTGCTGCCGATGCGCGTGCCGCCGGGCTGGACAAGGATCCGGTGCTCGCACGCCAAATCGCGATGGCGGTGGACAAGTTGCTGGCCCAGGCGCAGGTGGACCGCATCGAGGCTGCGGCCGCGACGGCGTTCGACCAGTCCGCGGAAAAATACACGGCGCGCGCGCGCGAGCTCTACGACGTGAATCGCACCAAGTACAACGTGCCCGAGCGCGTCAAGGCCGCGCACATCCTGGTGAAAATAGACGACGGCAACAAGGCAGCGGCGCTGACCAAGGCCACGGAGATCCGTGCACGGCTCGCGGCCGGCGCCGACTTCGCGCAGGTCGCCCGCGAATCATCGAATGATCCGACGGTGAGCAAGAACAACGGCGAATTGGGCTACTTTGAAGCCAAGACGATGGACCCGGCTTTTGCTGCAGCCGCGTTCGCAATGACGAAGCCGGGCGAGATCAGCGCGCCAGTGCTTACGTCATTCGGATATCACATCATCCTGTTTCAGGGCCGCAGGCCCGCGGGCATTCGAACCTTCGATGAAGTGAAGCCCGAACTGATGGCGGACCTCAAGGGCAAGGCGGTGGCGGAAGCGAAGGCCGAAGCCACGCGCCGGATCTTTTCCGATCCGACGCTCAAGGTAGACGTTGAACTCATCGACCGGATCAACGCCGAAGCCGTCGCGCGGTCCAAGCCTGGAAACCCCAAGGCTCCCTAGACCTCGACGTCGTCTTGGGCTGGGATGCGCCGCGCCTCGATGATCACCGCGGCGCGCACATGCCGACCTGGTCGGGACCATAGCCTTCGGCCACGTAACCAGCTGCGATCATCTGAGCCTTGATGGCAGTCGATGTAGTGTAGCGATGGTTGGAATCGCTGCGACCGTTCCACAGCCGGTAGACAGGAACCTCGTTGCTGCCACACCCGCCCGTGACCTGGTCCGGCAACCCGATGTAGAACGCGGCATCGGTCTCCTTGGTGAGCCATGGAAACTTGACGAGCGCTATAGCGCATTCCTCCGGCATCGCGGAAAAGAAGTGCGAGTCACCGTAGCCCGGCGGAATGTAATAGCGGCACACGGGCTGGGTGAACCCGCCCGGGCCGTTCCAGACCTGGAACTCGTACCCGGTACGCGTCCATCCCGCGTGGAAACCGCTGTCGAGGTCGTTGATGTCCGACGCCGTGGCGGCGACGAAATAGTGGTCGTAGCCGGCATGGTAGAACTCAACTGCGAGCTCTTTCTCCGCCGGTGCCGTCACGCCGATGTATTCGGGTGTGCCGAAGTTGAGCCAGTCGCGGACGACGTAGCCGTCGTTGACGGCAGATCCCTCGCTGAACTCGGTCAGCAGCATCGAGAAATACCAGACTCCGTTTGGCGGCAGCGTGAACGGCACCGCCCCGGAGTCGATGTCCGCCAATCCGGCGCCGGCATCCAGGCGAGGAAGTTGATACACGGCGAGCCGCACGCCGCTCATTCCCGACTCATAGGGTGACGTGAATGCCCACAGTTCGAGGCGCAACGCGTCGGACCGGACGGAGTCCGCGTTTCTCACGCCCTCGGCGGTGAGAACGGCAGACGCACCCGAGTAGTTGTACGAGACATAGTTGACGATGCGCACATCGGTCGCCTGCGCCGCGGCCGGCGCGAGTGCGAAAAGAGCGAAGGCGAACGCCGCCGCTATCGAAGTCCTGCTCATCATCGTGGTTACGAGCTTGCGATTCATTGGGAGCTTTCCTGTTGGCAATTGTGGCGGACTCTCAACCTGCCGTGTCCCGTGCACCATCCATTGTGTGGGTGGGCGACGCGTGGAAGGAGCAGAAGCCGTCGCGGTATTACGTCCGCGTGCGTCCTACTTCGGTTCGCATGGAGGCTAACGCGCGCATCCGCCGCGGTCGGTGCGGCAGCGCACAAACGCTTTGTCGGAACGCCAAGGGGTACAGCTGCCGCGCGGAGTGCTTCTAGCGGACGGCGATCAGCGCTTGCGCCGCTGGATGTTCGAGGCTCACGATCCTGCAATCGGCGAATCCGGCGGCCAGCGGCCAACGCCATGCATCGGCACCAAACTCGGTGTGCACCAGGTAACCATCGCCCTTTGCAGGATCGCCGTGATAGCTGGGTGGCAGGCCGGCACGGCTGCGGGTGAGCCGGCCGACGATGATCGGCACCGTGTATACGCAGGCACCTGAATCGCGAAGCACGCGCCTGCACTCGGCGAGACCCGCGACCGGATCGGGCACGTGCTCGAGCGTATCGGAATGAACGACCAGGTCGAACGTGCTGTCCGTCTGCGGCAGATGCTGCATGTCCACATCCGGATACCTGACGAGTTGGTGTCCCGGCCATTGCGCGAGAAACGGCGCCACGCCGCCGGCTTCGTTGATCTCGAGCAGGCGCAGTTGCTGCGCGGCCGGTGACGCCGAAAACTCCGCGAAGGTGCCGGTGCCGCCGCAATGCCGCAGCAGCGCGGTGGCCAAAGCCATGCAGCGCAGCGTGCTCCCGCACTGAACGCATTGCAGGCCTTGCTGCCGGTTGACGTAGGCGGCTTCCTCCACCGAAAGCTCCCATTCGCCGATCAGCGCCGCCGACAGTTCCTCGACGTAGTGCAGTTCCGCCGATCCGCACACGGCGCAGCGCGTCACGGTGTGCGCTCCAACAGGTCGAATCCGATCGACCGCATGGGCACGCCGACCAGCGAGTGCCGGATGCTGCTCGTCTCGACGCGAAAGATCAGCGCGTCGTGAATCCACTCGTGCTGCACGTGGTCCTGCTGGTGCCCGTCGGCGACCGCCACGGCGATCGAATAATTCCCCGGCGGCAGCAGTGGCAGGTCGAACTCGAATCGAGCCCTCGCCGTGTCGCCCGCGGCCAGCTTGAGTGGCTTGTCGTGTGCTGCGAGGAAGGTGTTGTCGCCAAAAATGTTCTGCCCCAGGCGGTCCCGCACCAGGAAACCTACGATGGGGCTGTCGAGCGGCTCCAAGGCTTCGACATCGATGGAGACGGCGACGGTTTCGCCTCCCACCGCCCATGCAAGCCGTTCGCCGTTCGGGTGCTCGATGCGCACGTCGGCGATGCGCGCGCCGCGCCGGCCGAATGACGCCGACGCTGGATCGAACTCGAAGATCTCGACATCGGTGCGGTGCCCGGACGCCTGGATGACATCGAGGCGCTGGTCTCTCGGAGGCGCGGCGACGAGACGGTCGCGCGCTATGGCCGCGCGCGGCGCGTCGACCTCCCGCGACGCCCCCTGGGCGGCCTCGAGCAGGTTCTCGAGATAGAGTTCGCACACCTGCTTGCTCGGCCCCAGCGCCTTCACTGTGCCGCCATCGAGCCAGAGTACGCGGTCGCACAGGCTCGCCACCGCGCTGGTGTCGTGGCTCACGAATAGCAGCGTCCCGCGTTCCTTGAATTCGCGCAGGAAGCGCATGCATTTCTGCACGAAGCGCGCGTCGCCGACGGCGAGCGCCTCGTCGATCACCAGGATCTCGGCATCGACGTGCGCCATCACGGCAAACGCGAGACGGACCACCATGCCGGTGGAGTACGTCTTGATCGGTTGCTCGATGAAATCGCCGATATCCGCGAACGCGCAGATTGCGTCCAGGCGCGCCTCGATCTCCTGCTGCGACAAGCCCACGATGTAGCCGTTGAGGAAGATGTTCTCGCGCCCGCTGAACTCGGGACTGAATCCCGCTCCCAATTCCAGAATGGCGGCGATGCGGCCCCGCGTCGTGATGCGGCCGGTGGTCGGCTGCAGCGTGCCGCAAGCGATCTGCAGCAGCGTCGATTTTCCGGAGCCGTTGCGCCCGATGATGCCGACCGTCTCGCCGCGCCGAACGTCGAACGTGACATCCGCGAGTGCTGCGAATTCGCGGTAATACTTGTGGCGGGAGGTGGCGAACAGCTGCTTCAGGCGGTCGCGCGGCGTTGCATAGAGGCGATAGCTTTTCCCGACGCCTTCGGCCTGGATGACGAGGTCAGAGGACATCGGCAAAGCCGTCGCGTGCATGCTGGAAAAGGGCCAGGCCCAGCCAGGCCACCGCGAGCCCGCCTGCCGTCATCATGGCCAATCCGGAGAAATCAGGCAGCGTTCCCCAGATCAGCACGCGGCGCGCCTGGTCGATGAAGAACGACATCGGGTTCCAATCGATCGCCCAACGAAAGGCCGCGGGCACGGCGCTGGCCGGATAAAAGATCGGGCTCAAGTACATCATCACCGTGGTAACGATCGTAATGGTCTGCGCCAGATCGCGCAGGTAAACCCCAAGCGCCGCCAGCGCCCAGGATAACCCCAGGACGAACAGGATCAGCGGCAGCAGCACGACCAGGATCAGCGGCCAGGTCAGCGGCAACGCGCCGAGGCCGACAAGCATGACGAGCGCAAGTACCGCGAGGCTGATGACGGCATGGAACAGGCTGGAGCACAGTACGACCCACGGCATGATCTCGAGCGGGAAAATGACCCGCTTTACGAAGCCCGGGTTCTGCAGCATCAGGGTCGGCGCGCGGTTGACGCACTCGGAAAAAATGCCGAACACGAGCAGTCCGGCGAACAGAACGACGGCAAACTCCAGTATGCCGGTCGACTCGTTCGGGCTCCAGCGCGCCTTGAACACGACGCCGAAAACGAATGTGTAAACGCACAGCATCAGTAACGGATTGAAGAACGACCACATCAGGCCGAGAAATGATCCGCTGTAGCGGCCGAGAACGTCGCGCCGGGCGAGATTGACGAGCAGTGCGCGATGCCTCCAGGCGCTGCTGAACACCGCAAATGGTTGCTTGGGCAGGGACAAGAGGGGAGTCCGGAGGGTCGAGTTCACCGGGCGCGATTGGGGCGTCGGATCGGCGGGAGGGTCGGCAATCGCGCGGCAGCCGGGCGGGACGGAACGCGTGCAGGCAACGCGCGAAACATGGCCAGCAATGATACCGCGGGTGCTTGTCTCCAGATAGAGCGGCGAACCGCAGGTCGGCGTCCGGATCACGCGGTCGTCGCACTTCGGCTAAAATTACGGATTGGCGGCGCACGTCCGTGCGGCGTTGGCGGCGCGCTCGCCGCCTCAATCAACCGATGCCACCCGACCTCGAATTCACCGGCGAGCGATTCGTCCCCGGCATTGCCGGCGAGATCGCGCATGAGCACTGGCATCGCTACGCGTTTGCGCGCCGCTATGTCGTGGGCAAGCGTGTGCTCGATGTGGCGTGCGGCGAAGGTTATGGCAGCGCGCTGCTGGCGAGCGTGGCAAGTACGGTGACCGGGGTCGACATCGACTCCGGCGCCGTTGCGCATGCGCGGGCCTCCTACGCGGCGCTCGCCAATGTTCGCTTCGAGGAAGGCAGCGCCGCGTCGCTCCCGCTGGCGGACCGAAGCGTCGACGCCGTGGTGTCGTTTGAAACGATCGAGCACCTGCCGCGAGCGGACCAGTCGCGGATGATGCAGGAGATCGCGCGTGTGCTCGCCGCGGACGGCGTGTTGGTCATGTCGGCGCCCAATCCCGTCGAATACTCGGCGGCGAGGAACTACAGCAATCCGTTCCACCTGCACGAGCCGGATCGCGCGGAATTGGCTGCGCTGCTTGCCAGCGCATTTCCGGTGCAGCGCTGGTTCCGGCAGCGGCGTTACTTCGGCTCCGCGCTCTGGAGCGAGGCATCCGGCCAGACCGTCGAGGCGTGGTCCGGCGACGCGGCGAGCATCGTCAAGGCGGCGCCCCCCGAGGCGATGTATTTCGTGGTGGTCGCGGCGCGATCGCAGGCGTCGTTGCCGGCGGCGGACGCGGCGCTTTCCCTGTTCACCGATGGCGAGGAAGGCGAGCTCGCGCGCATCGATGCGCAGGCGGCCGAGGTCATGCGCCTGGATCGTCTGTTGAGTCAACGCGATGCGGAGGCAGCGAAGCGCGAGGCGGCCCTTGCGTACGCGGAGAGCATCGTCGTCGAGCGCGATGCGCAACTCGTCGCGCACGCAGCGGAGCGTGAAGCATTGAGCGACGAGCGCGACGGGCTCGCGAGCGCATTGGCCTCGGCGCGGCAGGCGGTCGCCGCGCAAGGCGCTGAATGCGAACGTCTCGAACGAGCGATTGCCGCGCAGGAACGCATCATCGCGTACCGTCAGAGCGCGCGCTGGTGGTTTTCGCTTCCCTGGCTGCGCGTCCGGCTCTGGTGGCAGCGCCTGCGCGGCGAATGACCGGCGCAATGGCGTTCAACGCCGCCGACGTGGTGGTACCGGTGTACAACGCCCCGGCCGACGTCCGCGCCTGCGTGGCAAGCGTGCTCGCGCACCTGCGGCCCGACGTGCGCCTGGTGCTGATCGACGACGCGTCGCCCGATCCGGACATCGCCGCGTACTTCGCCGAACTTGAGCCACTTCGGCATCCGCAGTTGGTGTTGCTCCGCAACGAGGTCAACCTGGGCTTCACCGGGACGGCCAATCGTGGAATGCAGCTCTCGCGCTCGGACGTGGTACTGCTCAACTCCGACACGATCGTCAGCCGCGGCTGGCTGGATGCGCTTCTGCATTGCGCGGCCACCGACGCGACGATCGGCACGATCACGCCGTTTTCGAACAACGCGGAGATCTGCTCGATCCCCCGTTTCTGCGAGGACAACCCGTGGCCGGGTGGGCGCGATCCCGACGCCTACGGCGCGGCAATCGCGGCGGCGGCCGTGCCGACCTACCCCGATATTCCAACGGGCGTCGGCTTCTGCCTCTTTCTGCGTCGCGCAATGCTCGACTCGGTGGGCGCCTTCGATCCCATCTTCGGCGCGGGTTATGGCGAGGAGAACGACCTGTGCCTGCGCGCCGCGCGCGCGGGATGGCGCAACGTGCTCGCGGACAATGCCTTCGTCGTGCACACCGGCGGCCGTTCCTTCGTCGGGCAAAAGGCTGAGCTCGGACCTCGCAACATGGCGTTGCTGCTGGAGCGTCATCCGCACTATCTGGACATGGTGCATTCGTATATCGCTGCCGATCCGCTGCGACCGCTGCGTGAAGCGGCGGCGTCGAGGTTGGCCGTTGAATCAACCCCGGGGCAGGGCGTCCTGCACGTCATCCATCACCACGGGGGAGGCACCGAGACACACGTGCGCGCACTGATTGCGGGCTCGCCCGGGGGCTGGCGCCACTATCTCGCCATCGCGGTGGACGATCGATGGCAGATCGAGGAACACCGCACCGATGGCAGCGTCGTCACCTACGAATTGCTGCGTGGCACGCACGAGCTCTGGCGCGACTTCGTCGGCGGTATCTGCGGGACGTTCGGCATAGCGCTCATCCACTTGCACAATATTTCGGCCTGCCGCGACGGAATCATCGCGGCGCTTTCCGATTTGCCCGTGCCTTTCGGCTATACCGTTCACGATCTCAATTTCGCGTGCCCGACGATCACGTTCCTGGCTGCCGATGGAATGTATTGCGGCGGCGTGACGGACGTCGCCGCATGCACACGCTGCCTGCATGCGCAGCCGACCTTTGCCGAGGTGGACATCGCGTCCTGGCGCGTACGGCACGAGAAATTGCTGCGCCGCGCGGCATTCAGGATCGCGCCTTCGAAGTGGGCCGCCGGCATGCTGCAGCGGTATTTTCCTGATTGCGCGACCGTGGTCGTTGCCCACGGCCTGCCGGACGTCGAGCGTCCGCGCAACGGCAACCCGCTGCAGGTGTTCGATCTGCCCGACGACGGCGCGCCGGTGGTTGCAGTGCTGGGGGCCATCGGCCCGGACAAGGGCGCGCGGCGTCTCGAGCGGCTGGTCGCCCTTGCGCGCGCCCGCGGCGCCTGGGTGCGCTTTGTGCTGATCGGATACATGGACGTCGAGCACGGGCCGTGGCAGTCCGACGACGCCCGGTTCACCGTGCATGGGCGCTACAACCCCACGGACCTGGCAGCGCTTCTGGAGAGCTACCGCGTCGCCCTGGTCCTCTATCCCTCGGCGGGTCCGGAGACGTTCAGCTACACGCTGTCCGAAGCTTGGACATCGGGCCGGCCTGTGCTCGTGCCGCCGATCGGCGCGCTCGAAGAGCGTGTGCGTGACAGCGGCGCGGGTTGGGTGCTGTCCGATGCCGAATGGCGCGACGAGGAGAAAATGCTGGAGCGCGTTCTCTCGGTGCTTGGTGCAGCAAATGCCGCGGCGCGCAGCGCTGCGGCGACCGCAGCCAAGGCCATGCCGCACGCGTCCTTGCCGGGGATGACCGACGCCACATTCGCGTGCTATGAAGCGGCGGTCGCGGCGGCGCAATCGACATCGATGCGACCGACTGGCGAGCCCACATCGCAATCCTCATTGCGGCCCACCTCATTGCAGCCTTTCAATGCCGTGCGCATGCGCGATGCTCTGGGCTATACCGCGTGGACGCCTCCGGCGCCGGACAGGATGGCCGTGGCGTCGGCAAGCGGGGTCGGCGGCCGGATCGCGCACGCTGCCGCGGCAATCCGTCACAAACTGCCTGGCCGCATCCTGTACCGGCTGGCTCCAGCGTCGCTGGTCGCGCGGCTGAGACAGTATCTCCGTTGATGGCGACCAGCGACCACGCCGAGTGGCTGCAACGCGGGCGAACCCACGCGCGGGCGGGTCGGCCGATCGACGCGGTGCTGTGCTTCCGCCGCGCGGCATACGCCAATCCGCGCGAGGTGGATGCTCGCTTCCATCTGGGGGAAATGCTGTGGCAGTTGGGAATGAGCGATGAGGCGATTGCCGCGTGGCGCGACGCCGCGCAAATCGAACCGCGCTTTCTCGCTGCCCGGCTCGCATTGTCCGAGAGCCTGCTCGCGCGCGCGGACTATGCGGGCGCACAGGCTGCTGCAAGCGAGGCGCTTGCGCTGGCGCCGCTGGAACTGCACGCGCGGGCCTCGCACGGAGCGGCCGCGGCGGCGCTGGGTGATCGCGCAGCACTGGCGAAACTCGTCAGGCTCTTGTCCGAGAATCCCGAACTTTCGTTACTGCCGGCCTATACGCCGGCGCTGGCGCGCTCGCTCGAGCACGCGCCGCGTGACGCGTTGCGGGAAGACCTCGTGGCGCAACTGGTGCCGAGAGCGGCAACGCTGCCGTCGTCCCTGCTCGCGCTGATCGCAACCGAGGCGTTTGCGCACAACCCGACGGCGCTGACGGACGCGCTACGCGTGCGCACCTGGCAACGAAGCGAAATCGACGCCCTGCGCCGGATAATCCTCGCCGTCCACGCACATGACCGTGCTTTGGCGCTGGAGCTCGTTGCCACGCACGCGGCGATGTGCCGGGCCGAGCCGCTGGCGGTTCCGTCAGGCTGGCCGGTCCGCACCGGTGGTGCGGCAGGACGCCTTGCATGGCTCGTCCCGGCGCCGGATACGCCGTTGTTTGCATCGGCCTGCGCAACTGTGCAGGAAGCGGCGCGGAAATTGGGACCGACCGATCCGACGATGATCATCGTTTGCGCGGGCAGCGCGGAACTCACGCGCGCGGCGCTGCCGGAGGTTTCGTCGCGGGCCGAGTTCCTGGAAATTCCTCCACATCCCGACGCGACGCACGCTCGTGCCTTGGCGGCCAGCGATCCGGATGTGCTGGTTGACTTGGCCGGGATGCACGCCGCGACCGGCCTCTTCCTCGCCGCGCGCCCCGCGCGCGCCGTGTGGTCGCTGGCTTCGGTTGCGCCCGGCCATTCGCCGGCACTGGTCGAACGAATGCATGCGAACGCCGATGAACTTGCGGAAGGGCTGCGGGAACTGCTCGCCGGCCCGTTCCCCGAGGCGCCGAGCGCCGGTGAACTAGCGGGATGGTGGGATGCCGCGGTGCGAGCCCACCAGCAGGGAGATGCGGATGCCGCGGCCGCGGGATACGCCCGCGTGCTGGCCGCACAACCGGACTACGCTCCCGCGCACCGCCTGTCCGCAGTGCTCGCGCGCGATCGTGGCGACCGCGACGAGGCCGAGCGCGAGTTCGCGCGGGCCGTTACTCTCGCGCCCGACGACGTGGATACGCGCATTGCGGCGGCACAGTTCGCCATCGCTTCGCATCATGCGGATACCGCAGCAGCCGTGCTGCGCGAAGGAGCAGGGCGCATCCCCTACAGCATTCCGCTATGGGTTGCGTTGGGACATGCGGAGCTCGCTCGCCGCGACGGAGTCGCGGCCTCGCGGGCGTTCGGCGAGGCCCTGCAATTCGCGCCGGCGGACGCGCAGTCCCATTTCAATCTCGGCGTGGCGTTGCAGATGGCCGGCGATACGGACGAGGCGGTGCTTGCTTACCAGCGCGCTCTCGTGCTGCAGCCGGATTTCGCGTCGGCGTGTTTCAATCTCGGCGCCCTGTTCCAGCAGCAGGAAAAAGGTGATGCCGCGATCGCCGCCTATCGGCGGGCGCTGACGCTGAATCCGCACGATGCCGCGGCATACAAGAATCTGGGCGAGGTCCTGTTCGCCGCCGGCCAGATCGACGCGTGGCGGGCGAATTTTCGCGCCTTTGAGGTCAACTGTCCGACCGCATTGGCGCTCGCCGTGCAGGCGCTGGAAGTGAGCCAGCTGACAGGAGACTATGCGAGGCTGGATTCCTACATCGAGGGATTGCGGCACGAGCGATTTCCCGCGGGCGACGAGCTGGAGTTGGTCGACGCGCTGGAGGAACTCCTTTTCCTGCTGCTGAATTTCGACGTCGAGCCCGAAATGCTGCACCGGTTTGCGTCGACGTACGACACTGCCGCAAAGCATGTCTATGGCGTGCCGCGGCAGGCCGCTCAGATGCCACCTCAGATGGCACCCCAACCACCGCGCCGGCCGGGAAGGGTGCGCCTGGGCTATCTCTCCGGCGACCTGCGCGACCACGTAATGGGCAAGCAGATGTGGCAGGCCATCCAATACCATGACCGGGCGCGATTCGAATTATTCTTCTATTCGACGACGCCCGCGCGCGACGCGTGGACGGAAAAATTCGCAGGTATCGCCGACCACTTCGAAAACGTATCAACGCTGGACGATGCGCAAGCGGCCGCGTTGATCGCGCGCGACGACATTGACCTTCTCATCGACCTTTCGACGCACACGAAAGGCGCGCGGCCGGGAATTCTGGCGCACAAACCCGCGCGCGTGCAGATCACGCACATCGCGAGCTGCGGCACGGTGGGCTTGTCCGCAATCGACTACAAGCTGACCGACACCTTCGCCGACCTTCCGGAAAACCAGGCTTTCATGCTCGAGACGCTGCTCCCGATGGAAGGTTGCGTCTATCCATGGCGATCGGTTGCACCCGCAGCTTCGCAGACGTACCAACGCCAGTCGCTGGGAATCGCGCCGGACACCATCGTCATCGGCGCATTCGTGGGCCCGCTCAAGCTGTCGCGGCGTTGCCTCGCGTTGTGGCGCGATGTTCTCGCGCGCGTGCCGGAAGGGAAACTCGCGTTTTCACCCAACAACCCCGCGTTGCGCCCGCTTTACGTGCAGATGGCGTCGGCAGCAGGCATCACTGCGGATCGCCTGGTGTTCCTGCCACAGGGCCGCGATGAAAACGAAAACCAGGCGCGCTACACAGTGGTCGACTTCGTGCTCGATACGCTGCCCTACGGCGGGGTCAATGGAACGATGGAGGCGCTTGCCATGGGCGTGCCCGTCGTCACGCTGGTGGGCAAGCGGCATGGCGAGCGGTCGACGTATTCGATCCTCGCCAACCTCGGCGTGCTGGACACGGTGGCGCACGGCGGCCGCGAATACGTCGACATCGCGGTGCGGCTCGCCACGGACGACGCGTTCATGGGGCGGGTGCGTAACGCGATTCGCGCCAATCTCGGCCAATCGGCGCTGACGGACATGGTGTCGCACACGCGGCATCTCGAGGCTGCCTACCTGCGCGCGCTCGCCGAGCGCGCGCCGGAAGCGCTTGCGGCCGCGGTCTAGTCGCCACGCGCGACCAGCGCTGCGCGCACCTCCGCAACCACACTCGCCCAGTCACCCGCGCGTGGCTGCCGGAAGAGCCGAGCGGTCGGGTACCACGGACTGTCGGTTCGGCCGAGCCTCCAGCGCCAGTCTGGCGCGAAGGGCAGCAATATCCACACCGCCTTGCCGAGCGCACCCGCGAGATGCGCGTTGCTCGTGTCCACGCTGATGACGATATCGAGTCCTTCGATCAGCGCGGCCTTCTGCGCAAAATCGTTTCGTGCATCGAGCAGCTGTATATGCCGCGCCGCCGGCACCTGCGCAATCTGCTCCTCGCCATCGATCTTCTGCAGAGAAAACCAGGCGATGTCCGGAAGTTCGAGGAGCGGCGCCAGCGCGGCGAGCGGACATGAGCGGCGGCGATCGTTGACATGCCGGGTATTGCCGGCCCACGAAAGGCCCACGCGCAATTTTCCCTGGACGGCGGCAATCGCGGGAGCCAGCGCCTCGACATGGGCCTGCGCTGGAGCGAGATACGGAACCGTGGCGGGAATTGCGCGCTCGTCGACATCGAGCATGCCAGGGATGGAAAGCAGGGGCAGCTGGAAGTCGTGTGCCGGCAGAGTGTCGCCGTCGCGCAATACCTGTGCGACGCCGGGCGCACTTGCCAGGATTTCGTACAGTGCGTCGCTCGCCCGGACGATGACGCGCGCGCCCCGCGCGGCAAGCGGCGCCGCGAAGCGCACGAATTGCAGCGCATCGCCGAGGCCCTGTTCGGCGGCAAGGAGCAGGGTGCGTCCGGCCAGCGCTTCGCCCTGCCAGCGCGGCGCCGATGACGTTGCCGCTGCACCGAAAGTCTGCGCGCGATACCGCCACTCGTATTCGCGCCAGCCCTCCGCGTAATGGCCGCTGATCAGCAGCGCCAGCGCAAGGTTCCAGTGCGCCTGCGCGAAATCCGGCGTCAAGCGCAGCGCCCCGCGAAATGCGGCGATGGCATCCGGCAATTCGTTAACGTCCTGCAGCGACAATCCAAGATTGTTCCACGCCGTCGCGAGATCCGGCTTTAGCGCGAGCGCCTGCCGAAACTTCGCGATGGCCTCGTCGGTCCGGTCGGCGGCGGCGAGCGCCAGACCCAGATTGTTATGGAATTCCGGCTCATGGGGCACGAGGCCCACCGCGCGTTCGAGAAGCGGCAGCGCGTCGCCGAGGCGATTGCGCTGATAGTGGATGACGCCCAGGTAGTGCAGCGCAGTCGGGTGGTCAGGCGCCACCGCGAGCGCTGCGCGATAGTCGCGTTCGGCGCTGGCGGTGTCGCCCCGCTGATGCGCCTGCATTGCTCGCGCAACCATGGCGTCCGCCGAAGGAAGCGGGGCAGGGGCCGATAAGCCGGACGATACGCCCGCGGTCCCCACCGCGCCATGGCACTGCTTGTAGCGCTTGCCGCTGCCGCACGGGCACGGGTCGTTGCGCCCGACCCCCACGCCGCGCGCGGCGCTTGCTTCCGCATGTGCGAGCAGCGTGCGGATGTCGTCGCGTGTCGGATCCGCTGCGACGATCCTCCGAGCGATGGCCATGGCGGGCGCCCACTGGCTGGCGTTCAGGCAATTGTTGAGCAGCTGGAAGAGCTGCGTGGAGCGCGCGATCCCGTCGGAAAACTGCGAAACAAGACCGGCGAGTTGTGCCGCCGGCATCACTTGCCAGAAATTGAACAGGCCATGAAAGCCGAAAGGCATTCCGATCGGATATGCGGCTTCGAACGCGAATTTGTCCGCGAGCGCCTCGCTACCGAAGCGGATGCCGTGCTCCCGCTCAAGAAGTGGGCGGAACGTGCGACAGATCGTGGTGTCCTCGGCCTCGACGAGTTCGATCCGCGGGTCCGTGAGCGCCTCGAGCAGGCGGCGCGAACGCAGCGAAAAGCCGCCATTGCCGACGCGCATTGCATCCATGTGCCAGAACCACTTGGCGCCCAGGTAGTCGCACTCGAGGAAAGCCGTATCCCACGCGCCGGGATTGACCGCGTAGCCGTCCCATTGCACGAGCAGCACGTGGTCCGTGTCCACGAAGGGGAGCAGTTCCTTCAGGACGAAATTCGAATACGCATCGCGCGAGACGATGGGGGCAATGGAGACTACGTCCAATCCGTCCGGAACGCTCACGCCATCGGGCACACGGTCGGTCAGGAACAGCGCGCGCGAAAAGCGGATGCCTGCGCACGATTGCGCAAGTGCGCGAACGGCCAGCGCGTGGTTCGCTGTGTCGATGCAGACGAGCGTGACGCCCGGCAGGTGCAACATCAGGGCGCGACCGGCGCTGCCGGCGGCGTCGCGTCGGGCGCCGCGTTCGTGGGCGCGGCGGGCGCAACATCTGTTGTCGCACCCGTCGCTACCTCTGCAATCGTGTCGATCGGCGGCTCGACGCCTTCCGGGGTGGACGCGGCGGCGGCCAGGGACAGCGCCCACGCACGGAAGACCATCAGCATCCAGATGACGATTAGGGGAGCCAAGTGCAGCGAGGCACGGTTCACGGTCGTCTGGTCAGAGACCCACTCGCGCGCATTGGTGAACATGAGGACGAAGGCCAGGAACATCACACCGCCGGCGACAACTGCCGTCAACGGCGCCACTCCCGGTGCCAGCAGGTGTTTGCGACCAAGCAGTGCCACGGCAACGGCGCCGTACCAAAGCAGGTGCCAGTTGTCGTAGAGCAGGAAACTGTTTGCCAGCGCCTCCCAGTCCGGCGCGAAATCGAGGTGAAGGCGATACCCCATCAGCAACGGATCCGTTTGCGCGAGCAGCAGCAGGCCCAGCGCCGCGATTAGATAGCCGGCACCCACGATGTGCGGGCCGCGGCGCGGGAGCAGTCCCACCAGCAGTGCGGGCACCGCGAGGAACGCCCAGATACGCCCCGGAACCTTGAGCAGCGGGCAGGCGGCGAGCAGCAGCAACGCCAGTGCCCCGTCGGCGGGTTCGCGCGACTTGAGCCAGCGCATGAAGGCCAGGATGGCCAAGCAGAAATACATGGCCAGCGGCAGGTCCGCGTAGCCGGCGAGCGCGACGTGCGCATTGACCAGAGGCAGCGACGAGACCAGCCAGGTTCCCGCCAGCGCCCACAGGGCGTCGAACTCCATCGCCCGCAGCGCGCCATACACGGCAATTGCGAACGCGACGGCGAGCATCCAGAACGACAGGTTCATCAGCGTGTCGTCCCACCGGCCCAGGAACGTGCACGCGAGAACCTGGATCAAGCCCACGGTTCCGGGATAGTGCGGCCCGGCATCGATGTACGAGGTACCGCCGGCGGCGAACCACTCGTCCACGCGCACGAACGGGACGATGCGGCCTTGCTCGTACCAGACGCGGGCCTTGGTCGCCCACTGCGTCCACGAGTCCCACGGATAGAGGGGACGCGTTGCGACCTCCGCGAAGAGGAGCGCAAAGCGCACTGCGAGCCATGCCAGCAGCAGGCACCACAGAATGCGGGCCGTGCCATCGAGCGAGCGTCCGGACAGCGCCCCCCACACCGTGTGCCGAGCGTCCCGGAACGCGTCGCGCAGTCTGTACGGTTGACGACTTGCGGCCCAAAGCCCAAGCGCTAGCGTTGCAGCGAGGAGAGGGAGCGCGATCGACCAGACACTGAACGCGATGCCGGCGAATGAAAGCGCCCGCAGCCAGAGCGTGGCAAGGAATACGCCGGCAAGTCCTCCGGCGCCGATCATCCATGCGGGGCCGCCGGGCGCGGCTGTCCGGCCGGCCGTGCCGGGCAACGCCGCGAGACAAGCGATGCCGAACGCCCAGGTCAGGAGCAATCCGAAAAGCAGTCCGATGCTGGACATGGCGGACTACTGGATGAGGAACAGCGCGGCGCCCTCGCCGCGAAGCTTTATCTGCGCCGATACCGGGGCACCACCATCCCAACGCAGCCTTCCATTGGCGGGATCGAACTGAACGCCGCGCCTTTGATAGACCAGAATCCAGTCTCCTGCCTTGAACTGTTCCGGCGGCGGCAGCACGTTGCCTCCCGGATTGGCAAACGCGTTGTGCGGATAGAGATGGTATGCCGCGCGTTCGCGAAAGTAATCCCTGTCGCTCGCGACGAATATGCGCGCCGGCGTGGCCGGCAACTCGGCGCGGGCCTTTTCCACAAACTCGAACAGAGCGGCGTCTTCCGCGGCCTGATGCTTGCCGCGCCAATCCTTGCCACCGTACTGAGCGAACGTCGCCTGGACCTGCCGCGCCAGGTTCCACGTCCATCGCGCATCGAGCACGAACCACGATGCGGCGAACATGATCGCGATGGCCGCAGCGATGTTCGATGCGGTGGGGACGGGCCGGAACTTTCGCCACGCCAGCATGCCCGCGGCGGCGAGCGCAACCGAGACGGCGAGCAGCAACGGCAACGGCAACGACTGCACGTCGTCACCGCCGACGATCGTGTTGATAGACGCTCCGCTCCAGCGCTCAAAGGCGAGCCATTCGCCGACGCGGTCGGCGAGGACGCCCAACGCGCTCGACGGCTTTGCCGCCACCCCCGAAATCACAAACGGTTGCCGAATAGCGCCACGCACCGCGAGCCCGATGCCCGTGATGCGGCCGAGCCAGCCCGCGTCGCTGGCCACGACTATTGGGCGCAGCCGCCCGGCCTCGACGACGACCGGCACGCTGAAAATCTTATTGGGTGCGTAATCGGTGCGCCAGAGTAAGTGCACTTCCGCATCCTGCGGCATGCCCCGGGCGCTCCAGGCAATCGTGGCGTAGTCGCGCGCGCGCAAATCCGTAACCACTGCGATGTACACCTGCCCGGCGGCGTCCGTGCCGGTCACGACGAGTTCGTTGTTGACGGTGCTCCCCGTGCCGTTCCGCAATGTGAGATCGCGCACGGCCCATTGCGTGACGGGCGAGGATGCGAACCAGCTGGCCGGCACCGCGTAGGCCAGGTAGGCGAGCAGGACGACGGCCAGGGTTGCCGCCAGTGCCGGCAACGGACGCGCCGGCGGAGCGCCGGCGGTCAATGCGCGTTGTGGCTCGTGAGGATGTGCCAAAGTGTCAGGCAGAGGATGCGCAGGTCGAACATGAGTGACCAGTTGTCGATGTAATACAGGTCGTATTCTATACGGCGGGTGAGGTCGGTGTCGCCGCGCAAGTCGTTCACTTGCGCCCAACCGGTGATGCCGCCCTTGACCAGATGTTTCTGCATGTAGCCGGGAATCTGCTGCCGGAATCGTTCGACGAATTCCGGCCGCTCCGGACGGGGGCCGACCAGCGACATGTCTCCCTTCAGAACGTTGATGAGCTGCGGCAACTCATCGAGGCTCGACCGTCGCAGAAAACTGCCGAAGGCCGTCGCGCGCTGCTCACCGGCGCGCGCCCACACCGGCCCTGTCGCCGCCTCGGCATCGACCGGCATCGTGCGGAACTTGAGCATCTGAAAGCGTTCGCCATTCCAGGTCACTCGCTCCTGGCGATAGAACACGGGGCCATGCGACGAGAGCTTCACCCCCAGCGCGATCAGCAGGATCGCGGGTGACGCGGCCAGCAGGAGGAGCATTGACAACACAATGTCCTCCGTGCCCTTTATCACGCGATTGACGCCCGAGAGCGGCGACTCGGTGAGATTGATCACCGGCAGGCCCGCGACTTCCGTGACGGAATGGTTGAGCAGCACGAAATTGAAAAGATCCGGGACCAATCGCACTTCAACGGAATGCTGGCGCAGTTGCGTGAGCAGCTCCTGAATGCGTGATTCTGAGCGCAGCGGCAGGGCGATCCAGATCTGGTCCACCGGTTCCACGGCGAGATCGCGTGCCAAGTTGTCGATCGGCCCACGCACCGGGATTCCCTCCACGCGGGTACCCGCCAGTTCCGGCTTGTCGTCGTAGAAGGCGCGCACGGAAAGGCCGCTCCATTGGGCGCGCGCCAGCCGTAGCGCGATGTCGCGTCCCAGGCGCCCTGCGGAGACGATGACAATGTGACGCCGGTTGTAACCACGCCGGCGCAGTTCGCGCAGGGTCGCACGGATGGCGATGCGCAAGGTCACGTGCGCACCTACGCCGAACAAGATCCACCACAGCGACCAAGCGCGCGAAAAATCGTTGCCAGATTTCGACAGGAAGATATAGCCGAACCACACCGCGGCGATTCCCAGCCACGCGTTTACGAGCCTTCCGGTTTCCTCGAACAGCGTAACCCCGCGCTGCGGCGCGTAAATACCGACGAGGGGAAACAGCGCAAAGGAGAACATTGCGATTCCGATCATCGCAAGGACATAGTGCTCCGGTGGGCTCCAGGTGTGCAGGTACCAGCGATGCGCAAGCCAGCCCGCCATGATGACCAGCAATGGGTCGACCAGGCGCACCAGCCATACCAGCAGCGAGGCGTTGCTTTTGAGGAGGCTTTTCTTCACCGCGCGCGCCCGTGGTTGGCGAAAGCCGCCTGATGCGCGGCGACAAACGCGCCAAACTCACGGCGAAATCGTTCAGCCGAAAACCGCGCCGCATTGTCGCGGCAGGCGCGTTCCGTAATGCGATGGTCATTCGCCTCGAATTCGCGCACGCCCGCGGCGATGGCCTCTGGCGTCTGCTCTGAAAACAGGACTCCGGTCGGCGTCGCGTCGTCCAATCCGCGAATCGTTTCCAGCGCTCCGCCGCGACCGAGGGCGATCACCGGCGTGCCGCACGCCTGCGCTTCGAGCGGCGCAATGCCGAAATCCTCCTCGGCAGCGAACAGGAACGCGCGCGCTGTCGCCAGCCGTTCGTCCCGCAGCGCGTCCGGTAAACGGCCCAGCAGCCTGACGTTGGGACCGGCCACCGCCTGTACGCGCGCGCGCTCCGGTCCATCGCCGATCACGACCAGTTCCCGATCGGGGAGGAGGCGAAACGCTTCGACGATCAGGTCGATCCGCTTGTACGGAACGAAGCGCGAAACGGTGACGTACGTGGAGCGCGCCGCATCGTGCAATGTTATCGAGGGCGCGGTAACGGGCGGGTAGATCACAGTGGATTCACGACCGTAGCAACGTTGGATGCGGTTTGCGATCGCGTGCGAGATCGCGACGAAGCAGTCCACGCGTCCGCTCGCGACACGGTCCCATTCACGCAAGCGGGCCAGCGATCGCCGAACCAGCCTTCCCTTGACGCCTCGGTCGAGGCCCACGTGACTCAAGTATTGGTCCTGCAGATCCCACGCATAGCGCATCGGCGTGTAACAGTAGCAGATGTGTAACTGCAAAGGCGTAGTGCGCACCCCTTTCGCCACGGCGTGGGAACTGGAAATGACGAGGTCGTAGGCAGATACGTCGAAGCGCTCGATGGCGCGCGGAAAGAGCGGCAGATAACGGCGGAATGCTTTGCGCGCGAAAGGCAGGTCCTGAATGAATGAAGTGCGTATGGAACGTGGTCCAAGTCGCTCTCGATCTTCGGGTCCCATATAGTCCACGAGCGCGTAAACATCGGCGTCGGGATAGCAGGCAAGCAACTCGACGAGAGCCTGCTCGGCGCCCCCCCAGGTGTCAAGCCAATCATGGACGATAGCGATGCGCATGGGTAGCAGAAGCGGTGGCTGGAGAGTCAGCTTGGTATTCTGCGCGATGGCGCGGCTCGATGGTGGAAATGCGATAATAGAGACCATTTCGGGAACACGGCAGCATTCTGCAGCGAGAAAGGATTCTCGGCGCGATGGGCAAAACCGCATTGATCACTGGCGTGACGGGCCAGGACGGCGCCTATCTGGCGAAGCTGTTGCTGAACAAGGGATATACGGTCTACGGATTTGTGGCGCGTCGGGCGACTGAATCGACTTGGCGGTTGCGCGAAATGGGAATCGAGCACGACATCGCTCTGTTGCAGGGCGACTTGACGGACATGGCTTCGCTTTGCAGCGCGATCGATACGGCGATTCCGGACGAAGTTTACAACCTCGCGGCCCAAAGTTTCGTCGGAAGCTCGTGGACACAGCCACAGATTACCGCCCAGGTAAACGGCGTCGGTGTCGTGAATTTACTCGAATCGCTGCGGCAACTGCGGCCGAAGGTTCGGTTCTACCAGGCATCCACGAGCGAGATCTTCGGGCTTGTTCAGACGGAAGCGCAGGACGAGTCGACGCCATTTCATCCGCGCAGTCCTTATGGCGTCTCCAAGCTCTTTGGCCACTGGACCACCGTGAATTATCGGGAGAGCTACGGAATGCACGCGTCGGCCGGCATTCTGTTCAATCACGAATCGCCGCTGCGGGGAATCGAGTTCGTCACGCGCAAGGTGACCGATGCGGTGGCGCACATCAAGCTGGGCAAGCAGAACGAACTGCGCCTGGGCAACATCGACGCGTGGCGCGACTGGGGGTTCGCCGGAGACTATGTCGAGGCGATGTGGCTGATGCTCCAGCAGGACAAGCCTGACGATTTCGTCATCGCCACCGGAGTCACGACGACCGTGCGCGAGATGTGCCGGATTGCATTCGAATACGTCGACCTCAAATATGAGGACTATGTTGTCATCGATCCCAAGTTCTTTCGCTTGACCGAAGTGGGCCTATTGCGTGGCAACCCGGAAAAGGCCAAACGGGTGCTCGGTTGGCAAGCGAAGACCCGGGTCGAGGATCTCATTCCGATGATGGTGGACGCCGACCTGCGTCGCGTGGGGCGGGAGTAGGCGATTGGAATGAACTGGCATGGATGAGTACATCGACCCCAAGCGCGTCATGCGCGAGGTGAGCGTCGAGAAGCTTTGTGAAACGGCGGATGGCTACTTCCGCGGAGTGTCTGATTTCATTCCGCTCTGGAGTAAGCCGCTGCATGCCGTTGACGAAAGCAGCTACGTGCTGTTTGCCGTGGCCCAGCTGCTTTCCGGTCTGCGCCTCGAACGCGGGATGCACGTACTCGACTTCGGGGCCGGCAGCTGCTGGCTTTCACGAATGTTCAACCAGCTCGGATGTTCGTCCGTTTCGGTGGACTGCTCGAAGACTGCGTTGGACATCGGTCGACAACTCTTTGAGCAGCTGCCTGTTCTTGGCGGCTCCATTCGGCCACCGCAGTTCCTGCCATTTGACGGACGGCGCATCGATCTGCCCTCCGAGTCGGTTGACCGCATTGTCTGCTGTGCGTCGTTTCATCACGTTCCCAATCCTGCCGAGGTCCTCCGAGAATTTCATCGAGTTCTTCGCTGCGGTGGAATCGCGGCATTTGCCGAGCCTGGGCCAACCCATTCCCGCAGTTCGGACTCCCAGTCGGTCATGCGTGAATTCAACGTACTCGAAAACGACATCGTGGTCGATGACATCTGGCTCCTGGCACAAGCCGCAGGCTTTACCGAGATCAACCTCAAGCTGGCCGCCGATCCTGCCTTCGACATCACGCTGGACGATTATCGCCAGCTGTTGGAAAGCGGGAAGTTAAGCGACGCTGCGACCCGAACTGTCGCCAAGGCCCAGGAGAGTGCCACGGTGTTCTTCCTGGTCAAAGGCGATTCGATGCCGGACAGCCGGAATGGCGATGGCCTTGCGTGCAAGATCACGGCCAATCCGATGCGCATAGATACCAAAGTCGGAACTACAGTCGATTTGACGTTGAATCTGCACAACACAGGAAAAGCGAAATGGTTGCATTCCAGTGTTGGCGACGTTGGTGTCGTTCTGGCGGGAATTCACCTGTACCTCGACGGCGAACTCGTAGATTTTGATTTTGCGCATGGCCACCTTCGCCATACGGTCCTGCCGGGTAGCGCGGTCGAGATCTGCGTGCGGCTGCCATTTACCCGGCCCGGACGGTTCGAGTTGGTTATTGACATGGTTGCCCATCAGGTCGGCTGGTTCGAGCACCTGGGTTCGTCGCCGCCGCTGCGGATGGAGGCCGCGGTCTCGGAGTGAGGGCCCGAATTTGCCGCTTCACCCGGCGATTACCGCACAGCGTCCGCGTACGTCCATACATCGGAACGCGGGAGACGCTGCGGGGCTACTGTGGGACATTGGCGGACATTCGAATCACACGCTGGCCGACACCTCGCGATCTGCGATTCGCCTAGATTGCTTGTGATCATGCCGATGAAGGCCGATGAATGTACGCTACAAAATGCGCCATTCGACCGTCTCCACGGCTTAAGGGTTATCGTAGTGAACGCGGCGTACCAGCGCTGATTCGCCTTGACGTTTCCGCTTGAAAATCTATGGTTGGCCGCTTGCCTGTCTGCGTTGACCTAACAAGGACTTTGCCATGACAGTGAACATTTTCCACGCCGCTTTTGAATCAAATCGTTCAACTTCTCGTTCCGTCTGCGGACGGCTGACGCGAGTCCTCTCGTGCTTGCTCCTCGCCGTCGCGGCGCCAACGGTCATGGCGCAGGCCGGGGCGTGGCTAGCGACCGGTACGACCACCAGTCGCGCCTACGTCACGGGCAACCTTCTGGCCAACGGCAAGGTTCTGGTTGAGGGAGGTGCCGCCACCGCGGAGTTGTATGACCCGGTCGCAGGAACTTGGTCCTTGACGGGAAGCCCAGCGGTGGCTCGGACAGACCACACGGCCACGTTGCTACCTAGCGGCAAAGTGCTTGTAGTGGGCGGGCGGACCGGTAGTCCCGCTTCCGTGAACACGTCCGAGATTTACGATCCGGCAGCCGGAACCTGGAGTCCAACGCTGAACAATCTTGCTTCAGCGCGGGCCAACCACCAGGCGGTACTTCTGCCTAACGGAAAGGTGTTGGCCATTGGCGGGACCGATCCCGCGGACAACCCCCTCAATTCGGTGGAAATCTTCGACCCGGCAACCTCCACTTGGGCCGCAACGGGGTCCATGAACAGCGCGCGGGATTTTTTCAGCGCGATGTTGCTCAACAACGGAAAAGTGTTGGTTACCGGAGGCTACAACGGCTCCGCTTATACCGCGACGTCGGAATTGTATGACCCGGTTGCGGGCACGTGGGCGAGTACGGGACCGCTGGCCACCGCGCGCGGCTACCAGGCAATGGAAAAACTCGCCGACGGCAGGATACTGATCGCGGGGGGCTACGACGGCGGCGTGTACCTTTCCAGCGCCGAGTTGTACGACCCGGCTGCTGGCGTATGGTCGGCGGCCCCCAGCATGAGCGTCGAGCGCGTATTCCACTCCCTGACCCGGACATTGGATGGTCGCTTGCTGGCGGCGGGCGGACAAAACGCGAGCATTGTCCACGTTAGTGCGGAGTACTACGATCCGGGCTCCAACACCTGGAACCCAACAGGCCCCATGCAGTCGTTTCACGATGAGCACGCGGCAATCCTGCTCAACACGGGAAAAGTGCTCATTGTCTCGGGTTCGACAACGGTATCGGAACTATACGGATCCAACCTTCCGCGAGGCGGAGGCAGAGTCGATTTCAATGCCGACCTCAAGTCGGATATCGTGTTCGAAAATGGCGCCGGCACGCGTTGGCTGTACTACATGAACGGCACCTCGTTGCAGGCAAGCGCGCCGCTGCCGCCGGCCGCGCCAGGCTGGAAGCTGGTCGGAATGGGCGACTTCGATGGTAACGGCAGCACCGATCTCCTGTGGCAGAACACGGCCAGTCCCACCTCTTTCTGGATCTACCTGATGTCGGGCAACTCGGTCATTGGCGGTGGCCCGGTGACGGTCGCGGCCGGGTACCGGGCGGCATTCATTGCCGATTTCAATGGCGATGGCAAGGCTGATATCGTGTTCGCCAACGACGCTGGTGCGCGCTGGTTCTTTTTCATGAGTGGAGCCGCCGTGATCGGCAGCGCACCGTTGCCGCCTGCGGGGGCGGGCTGGACAATTGTGGGCGTCGGCGATTTCAACGGCGACAGTCGCGCTGATTTGTTATGGGCGAATACGGCGGTTCCCGGCCAGTATTGGATTTACCTGATGAACGGCGGAACCCTCGTGGGCAATGGCGGTGTGTACGTGGCGCCTGGGTACGTTCCAACATTCATCGGAGACTTCATCGGTGCTGACGGCAAGTCCGACATACTGTGGGAGAACGGTACAGCTCCGAAGTATTTCTTCCAGATGAACGGCACGGCGGTTATGAGCTTGTCGGTTGTGCCGGTGGCGAGCAGTGGTTGGTCGATCGTGGGCGTCGGCGATTTCGATCACAACAGTTCGTACGATCTTCTGTGGCAAAACAGCCAGAATCCGACGCAGTTCTGGATCTATCTCCTGAGTAACGGTGCGCTCCTAAACGGCAACGGATTAATCGTTGTCAATGGATATTTGCCGTTGACGCACTGAAATTCAGTCCGTGTTGAACGGCGAAGCCCCGGAAATTGTTTCCGGGGCTTCGTCCATTGAATGGCTGCCGGTCGGGGGTGACGCGTGCGCACGCGATTGCGAGCCCGTCGCAACTGTAAACGCCGTAGCGAGCAAATACCGCTCATGCGCCGGTGATCATTTCCTGCGTATGCGCGCCATCAGCCAGCGCAGCGGCGCCGTCAGTTTGATGCTGCGAGAGTTGGCCACCAGGGACAGATTCGCTTGTGCCAAGTCTCGTTCGGCCCGGCAGTCGCGCAGAGCTGCCTCCAGGTCAATGATTTGCCAGGGCAGAGCACGGTCGGCGCGGTCAATGGGGAGAAGCACGGCTGCAATATCGTTGCGAACGTAAAAGGAATTGACGAAGGATGTCGTGTCGAACGTGTAGCCGAGTGCTTCGAGTGGCGACTTCAGCGCTTCGACACCCAGGTGACCATGCTCGACGCAGATTATTTTCGGCAACAGCGAATGCGGCGTTTGCTGCATTCCCTTGAGAACTTCGGGCTCGTGCCCTTCGACATCCAGGACCAGAAGGTCGATGGTCACCAGTTTCAGCTTTGAGACCAGCTCCGAATACGTTGTCGTTGCAACGCGATAGGTCCGGTAGGAGCAACCGATATTGTCTAGGTCTTGCCGATGGCGGGCGGTATGCGAGATCGATCCATTGTTGCAGTCTTCGCCGAAGACAGGATGGACCACCGCCGTGAATTCCACGGAAGTCGACGTGCTCGACAGTGCCAGATTGATATTGGTCGACTTTGGCCTGTTGACGACCAGCTTGGCGAATGCGGGGGGATAGGGTTCGACGTTCACACACGCCCAGTCCAGCGTCTCCTCGAAGAAGTTGCCGCTGCATTCCGTTATTCCGTCGAATGCGCCGCATTCGATCAACACGCCTCGCGTTTTCCGTCCGATGAAATAACGTTCGTAGATGAACTGGTCGACGGGGGGCTCGAACTGTCCGTAGAATTTCATGGCCATGGAATCAATGTACGAAAAGGCGATGGGTTTGTTCGATTGCCGCGAAACGCAAGATACCTTTGTTTTTGGTTGTGTGCCGCCAGTGGCAACCTTGTAGGAGGGTGCCCATAGCTGCTATTGTTACAAATGTTGCGGTGCAGCGGCGGCCTTGAAGCGCCGATGGATTTCTATTGTCGCCAGGTTTCGCGGGGGTCGCCGTCATGGCGGAGCATGGAATGCAGCGAGTTGCCTTGATCACCGGCGTTACCGGCCAGGATGGCGCGTATCTGGCCGAGTTTCTTCTGGAAAAGGGATACATCGTCCACGGTATCCGGCGGCGGTCGTCGCTGCTCAAGACCGATCGCATTGACCATCTCTACAAGGATCCACATTCGCCTGATTGCAAGTTCTTTCTGCACTACGGTGACCTGACCGATTCCAGTAGCCTGACGCGCGTCATACAACACGTTCAGCCGGACGAGATCTACAACCTTGCCGCACAGAGTCATGTTGCCGTGTCGTTCGAAGAACCGGAATACACCGCCAATTCGGATGCGTTGGGCGCATTGCGGATACTCGAAGCAATGCGCATTCTCGATCTTGGCAAGAGGACGCGCTTCTACCAGGCTTCATCCTCGGAACTCTACGGTCTGGTCCAGGAAGTGCCACAACGTGAGTCCACGCCTTTCTATCCGCGTTCGCCGTATGCCGTGGCCAAGCTCTATGCCTACTGGATCACGATCAATTATCGCGAGGCTTACGGATTCTTCGCCTGCAACGGAATTCTCTTCAACCACGAATCCCCGACGCGCGGCGAAACGTTTGTAACGCGCAAGATTACGCGAGCGCTTGCGCGCATCAAGCTTGGTCTGCAGGAACGCCTGCATCTCGGCAACCTTAATGCGAGCCGCGATTGGGGCCACGCGAAGGACTACATCGAGGCGCAATGGCTGATGCTGCAACGGCCGCATCCGCGCGATTACGTGATTGCGACAGGCCAGCAATACAGTGTCCGCGATTTCGTGTCCCGCGCGGCCGCGGCGCTGGATATTTCCATCGAATGGCGCGGTGCGGGCGTGGACGAAAAGGGATTCGACGCCGGAACCGGCAAATGCCTGGTCGAAGTCGACCCCCGCTATTTTCGTCCATCGGAAGTCGAGTCCCTGCTGGGTGACGCATCCCGGGCGCGCGAGGAGCTGGGTTGGACGCCGCGTATCACGTTCGACGCGCTGGTCAAGGAAATGATGACCGAAGACATGCGCCTGGCCGAGCGCGACGCCCTTGTGCGAAGCAAGGGCTTTCGGCACTACAACCAAAACGAGTAACAATGTCCACGCAGGTAAGAATACCCGTATGCGCGCCGAGCCTTGAAGGAAACGAACGACGCTATGTGGACCAGTGCATGGAGTCGACCTGGATTTCATCCAAGGGTGAATTTGTAGAGCGATTCGAGCGCGAATTTGCCGGCTACATGGGAGCCGCGCACGCGACGACGGTTTCGAATGGGACCGTGGCGATACACCTCGCTTTGGCGGCACTGGGAATCGCGGCGGGCGATGAAGTCATCGTTCCGACGCTCACCTATGTCGCATCCGTCAACACAATCGTGCAAACCGGCGCGACGCCGATTTTCGTTGATTCCGTCGAAGCGACCTGGCAAGTCGATCCCGAGGCAATAGTGCGGGCGATCACGCCGCGCACGCGCGCAGTCATGGTCGTGCATCTGTACGGGCACCCATGCGACATGTCGCCGATTGTCGCGATATGCAAGGAGCACAATCTGTTCCTGGTCGAGGATTGCGCCGAGGCATTCGGGTCGCGCTACCAGGGCCGGCATGTGGGGAATTTCGGTGACGTGGCAACGTTCAGCTTCTTTGCCAACAAGACCATAACCACGGGCGAGGGCGGGATGGTGGTGTGCCGCGACCTCGCCTTGCATCAGCGGTGCGCCAAGCTCAAGAACCAGGGCGTGGTCCCTGACCGGCAGTATTGGCACGATGAAGTCGCCTTCAACTACCGGATGACCAACGTTTGCGCAGCCATTGGCGTTGCGCAGTTGGAACGAGCCGGCGAACTCGTGCAAAGGAAGATGACGATTGCGAAGTGGTATGAGGAAGAACTGGACAATCTCCCGGTCACGTTGCACAAGGCCGTCGGCGATGTCGTCCACTCGCACTGGATGAATTCCATCCTTGTCCGTAATGCCGTCGATCGCGACGAACTTCGCAATCACCTGGCTCGCGCCGGAATCGAAACGCGCCCGGTCTTCTATCCGGCGCACAAGCTGCCCATGTATGAATCGCCCGTGATCTACCCGCGGGCCGAAGATATCGGCGGCCGCGGAATAAACCTGCCCAGCGGGTCGGGTCTCAAGCGCGAGCAGATCGCTCAAATCGGCGAAGAGATTTCCCGATTTTTCGCTAAGTGACGGCCACCGACCCTGTACCCGGGATCGATGGAGCGGCCTCGATGGCGCGTGACTATGCGCGGCGAATCTGGGCTACCAGGTATTTCTGGACCCATCTCGTGGCCGCTGACCTGCGCGCGAAATACCGGCGGTCCTCGCTTGGGCTCCTTTGGGCGGTAATCCATCCGCTGGCGCTTACGGCATTGCTGTCGCTCGTGATGAGCCGCGTTTTCGGCAGCCCGATCGTCGAGTACGCCCCGTTCATTTTTTCCGGGCTGATTTTGTGGGAATTTGTCATCAGCATCATCATGACCGGATGCAATGCCTTCATCAATTCCGAAGGCTACATAAGGCAATTTCCGCATCCACTCGTCATCTACTCTCTGCGCTCGACGCTGTCCGCGCTCGTGAACCTTTCGCTTGGCATCACGGGCCTGCTGGTCTGGGTTGCTTTCTGGCGTCCGGGAAACCTGCTGGCGGCCATTCCATTGTTGCCGGTCGCCTTGGCTTGCTACTTCGCGGTAGGTTGGCCCATTGCCACGCTGGCCGCGTTCTTCGGCACACGGTATCGGGACTTGCCCCAGTTCCTTGTCATCGCGTTGCAGGCGATCTGGTATCTGTCCCCGGTTTTCTTCGAGCCCAAGCTGTTCCGCAACGCGGGAGTTGGATGGCTCGTCGACTGGAATCCCGTGTACTACCTGCTTGACCTCATGCGTTCACCTTTTCTCAGCGGAACGGTTCCGCCTCCCGCCACGTGGATGTGGTTCTTCGGCTGCCTTGCCTTTGCGGCGCTGTGGGCGCTTCTGGTCGTGCGTAAATCCGAGCGAAGCCTGATTTTCTACCTCTGAAGACTGCCGTGACCTGCTCGATAGCGCTGGCCAACGCCCAACTTCACTACGTCTCGGATGCCTATCGCCAGCGGTCGCTAAAGGCGACCGTGTTCAACGCATTGAAGAGACAATCCGGTGCTACGTTGGCGAACGTTCATGCGTTGCGCGACGTCACGCTGAATATCCAGGCCGGCGAGCGCATCGGATTGCTGGGCCCGAATGGGTCGGGCAAGAGCACGCTGCTCAAGGCCATCGCCGGCATCTATCCGTTGAGCGGGGGTACGCGTCGCGTGGTGGGCGAGATCCGCGCGTTGCTCGAACTGAGCCTTGGATTCGAGTCCGAGGCCACGGGGCGGGAAAACATCATTTACCGTGGACTTCTGCTGGGACGGCATCCGCGCGAAATGCGGGAAATGGCCGAGTCGATCGTCGAGTTCGCTGATCTGGGTGAATTCATCGACTACCCGGTCAAGGCATATTCGGCGGGTATGATGGTCCGCCTTGCGTTTTCGATTTCAACCGCAGTGGGCGGCGAGATCCTGCTGCTGGACGAAATCCTCGGTGCCGGCGACCTGGCATTCATGCGCAAGGCAAAAGTGCGCATCGACAGCCTGGTCAAGGACGCCAACATATTGGTGCTGGCAACCCACGATTTCGGTGCGCTCCGGTCCTTGTGTTCTAGGCTCCTGCTGTTTGATCATGGTCGAATTGTCTACGATGGCAATGTTGAGGAGGGAATCGCGCTCTATGCATCCGCAGGCCCGGCGGGTGCGGCAATCGCGGAGAAATGAATGGAGTCGAGACTCGTGAGGGCGACTGACGATTCAGCCGGGACCATGGCGGGGGCACGGTCGCGCCGGATGTTCTGGGGAATCAACCATACGACGCTGCGCCGCTTCGAGGGCGAGGTAATCACGCATCTCGGGTATGAATTGTTCGTACCGAAGGTGATCCCTCTGGACGAAGCCAACAAGAGCGCATCGGTCGACTACAGTTACGACGCCACGCTCACAATCCCCAGGGCCGACCTCGACATACTGAACGAGCAGGACTACTACAACCAGCCGCTGGGCGAGCGCCAGATCGAATTGCTCAACAAGTATTTTGATACGGCGATCATCGCGTTCTTTCCGGTGATTTTCGATCAGTTCATCCGGTTCTTTCGCGGCAAGATACTCCTGCGGCCCTTCGGGCTGGCCCATGTCCACACCTACATGGACGTTTGTCGCGACTCCCTGCCGGCCGATTTCTTCACGGTCCTCGAGAGGGCGCGGAACCGCTTCTATTTTGCGCAGGCATTCCCGATGTTGAGCTCGGTTGAACACGGTATTTTTCTGAACCGCGCAATCACGCTGCCGCTGGGAATGCCTGAAATCGTCAAGCCGGATTCGTGGAGCGGCGAGGTCCCCAGGGTTCTCTTTGTCTGCCCGCGCATCAACACATCGCCTTACTACACAAGGATCTACGAGGATTTCAAAAGAGATTTCGGAGAATATCCGCACGTCATCGCCGGTGCACAGCCGATCGAGGTCACCAATGACCCTTCCGTTTCCGGCTTCATTTCGAGGGACACCCTCAATGAGTGGATCCAGACGCATCGAGTGATGTATTACCACAGCACCGAGCCGCGTCACCTTCATTACCACCCGCTGGAAGCGATTCAGGCAGGGATGCCGCTGGTCTTCATGAAGGAGTCGATGCTCTACGAACTCGGCGGCCGGGACCAGATCGGTGCGTGTGATTCGATCGCGGAAGCCCGAGCCAAAGTCGGACGGCTGCTGGACGGGGATCCCGCGCTGGTGGCGGAAATCATCAGACAGCAACGCCGGATTCTCGAGCACTTCTCATGGGAGTATTGTGTTCCGGAGTGGAAGCGCGTCCTTAGCGAGCACGTCTTTGCCGAAGATGCATCTCAGCCGGTCCGGCGCAGGAGAATCGGAGTTTTCCTCCCGGTTGCGTATCGTGGCGGCTCGCTCAATACCGCGATCAATCAGGCCCTGATGCTCAAGAAAGGTTCGGAAGCCGCCGGCGAGGGAGTCGACGTCGTATTTTCGTACGTAAAGGGCGATTACGACAGGACGCGTGACTTCCATCGGCTGACCGAAAATGGAATTACGCTGCGCGAGACCACCTGGCGGGAGATCACCAGGGAGGAATTGCAAATAGCAAACAAATTCCGCGGCGTCGAATCCCGGCTGGATGCCCCGACTTACATCTACCCGAGTGACGGGGCAAGCGATTTCCTGGACTGTGACTTCTGGTACCTGGTCTCGGACCGGACGCCGGTCCCCCTCGCGCCGATGCGGCCCTACTCCGTGTTCATTGCCGATTGCCTGCAGCGCCATGCGCCGGACCTGTTCGGAGACCACTACGAGGCCGGATTTCATGCCACGACGCGACATGCTGCACTCGTAATTTGCATGACGCCATTCAACCGCGACGACCTCATCCAGTATGTCGGGCTGCAGGAGCGGAAAGTCGTGCAATACCCGCTCGAGTACAACCCACTTCCGCGGCCTTCGGAAGCGGATCGGCAAAGTGAAACGCATGCCCATCCCTATTTCATCTGGCCAACCAACACCTCGCCGCACAAGAATCATGAAACTGCCTTGCGCGGAATTCGCCGCTATTTCGAACGTCTCGATGGCAAGTTGGACATTGTCGTCACGGGGGTCGAAACGGACAAATTCGACCCCAAGGCGGAACCGGGCGAAGTCTCTCCCTACGTAGACCGCATCAGGCAGCAATTGGCGAAAAGCAAATCGCTGTCGACGCGCATCAGTTGGGCGGGAAATGTCGAGCAGGATGAGTTCGCTTCGATTCTTTCCCATGCCCAGTTCTTGTTTCACCCTACGTTGCTTGATGCCGGGACGCTGGCGACAGTGGAGGCGGCCGGGTTCGGGGTGCCGACGCTTTCCAATGACTATCCGCCAATGCGGTACTACGAGCAGCGGTTCAAGCTGGGCATCAGCTTCTTCGACGGTACCGATGAAAGGACAATTGCGCTCGCCCTGAAGGATGCGGAGACCCGATTGCCGGAGTTGAAGCGACGGCTCCCAGGTTCGGCCGACCTGGCGCAATTCAGCCTGGACAACCTGGCGCCGTCGTTGTGGAAACTGGTGCGCCAACATGTCCAATAAAAATCTCAGGTTGGGCATCTTTCTGGGTTACGCGCCCGAACAAGGCATCATCGATCAGGGCATTGGCCGCCTTCTGGGTTTCTTGATCAAAGGCGTGAATTCAAGATCGCCGGATTCGCGCTCGATCGCGATTGCGTGCCCCGCTTGGTATCTCCCGCAGGTTAGGGAACTCCTGGCCGACCTGCGCATCCGCGAAGATGCGATCACCATCGTCACGACCGACGGCGTGCCGTACATATTGCGGCTTCGCGATTTGTACCGCCGCGTAGTTCAATGGCGTCTCAAGCGGCGTCGGCTTGCCAGTCGATGGAGGGCGGCGACCCGGCGAATCGCTTTCAAAACGGCGCTTTCGTGGCTCGGGACTTCGAGCACCGCGTCATTTGTGGCGCAAGGCTTATTGCTCGTCGTGGTCGGCCTGGTACTCTTGCCCGTCATGTTGTTCTTGATGTTGCTGGCAGCAGCCGCCCACCTCGTTGCGAAGGCGTTTGCGTGGCTCGGGACGCGCTTTCCGAAGGCGCGGAAGTGGGTCGCCTATGCGGCGTCCCCGCTGAGGGCGTTGCGTCGCGACGAATTCGCCGTGCGGGTTTATGGAGCTATCAGAAAGCAGGAACTTGATCGGCTAGTCCAAAAAATCAATCGCGGCAAAATCGCCGATGTCTGGTATTGCCCGACGATTTTCTGGCCGGAGTTCGCGGGAATTGCCGGCCCCAAGGTCGTGGCAGTTCCCGACATCGTCTTTGTGGACTTCCCGCTTGGCTATTCGAAGAAGACGTTCGAAGACGTATTTCGGAAAGCGCAGGAACTCATACGGGCCGAAACGCACCTCGTGTGCTATAGCGACTATGTCCGTCGCGTCCACCTGGTCGACCGGCTTGGCGTGGCGCCGGAGCGGGTCTCGGTCATCAGGCACGGGCTGGTGGAGATGCAGCACTACTGTACCGGCGCGTCGCAGAAAGACCGCCGGGAGTGGGCGATCCAGACCGTCAACAACTATATGCGGACACGGTACCGCGACCACGCCTATCTCGCCGAATTCGATTTCACCGACACACGTTTTGCCCTGTATGCGTCGCAGGCGCGGCCGCACAAGAACCTTCTGCAGCTCGTGCGGACCTGGGAATCGCTGCTTCGCAAGGATTTTTGCGGCGCAAAGCTGGTTTTAACCGGCCGGCTGGCGGACGAACCCGAGGTGTCCGAATTCGTCTACGCACGCCGCCTGCAGTTCGACATCCTGGAATTCAGCGGGCTTCCGGCCGAAATCCTCGCAGCACTCAACGTGCTTGCCGTCATTGCCATCAATCCGACGCTATTTGAGGGCGGGTTTCCCTTCACGTTTTCCGAAGCCTACTCGGTTGGAACACCCTCCGTCATGTCGAGAATTCCGGCGGTGCTGGAACTGGTACAGCAGCCCGCGTTGCGCGATGCGATGTTGTTTGACCCTTACAACAGCGAGAGCATCGCCGAACGTGTGCGCTGGGCGTTGGGCAACCGCGGCCTGCTCTTGCAAATGCAACGGCCTTTGTATGATGAAATGGCTCGCCGCGATTGGGGGGTTGCCGCGTCGGAATATGTCGAGCTTTTTTCCAGGCTGGCAGAGGAAGCGTGAGCAAGACGCTCGTGATTCACGGATGCGGCGGCCACGGCAGGAGCGTTGCCGCGCTGGCGGAGCGCACGGGGTACGCGCACATCACGTTCATCGACGAAGGCGCGGCAGCCGCTGAGCGAATCATGGGCTATCCGGTGCTGAAGGCTGTCACGGCTGAGCTCGCCGACGAGGAGTGCCTAGCCGCGTTTGGAAACAACGAGAGACGGCTTCGCCAAACGCGCGACTTGGTGGCGGCGGGCCGCAACATAGTCAGTGTCATGGCAACAAGCGCCGTGATGTCCCGGCATGCGGTCATGGAGCCGGGATGCTTCATTGGCGAACTTGCCTACGTCGGCCCGCGCGCAAGGATCGGAGCGGCGACCATCGTCAATACGGGCTCAATCGTGGAACACGATTGCGTGATCGGCAGCGGCTGTCACGTTTCCGTCGGTGCGACGATCGCGGGAACCTGCCAGGTCGGGGATGGCGTCACGATCTGGGCCGGCGCCACGTTGCGTGACGGCATAACCGTGGCGTCCGGCGTAATCGTTGGCGCGGGTGCGGTCGTTTGCGAAGATCTGCACACACCTGGTACCTACGTAGGCGTTCCCGCTCGCCGCAAGAAATAGCAAGCAATCCAAATGCGGCTGAGCCGGCACGCCGCGCTTAGGGATCGCTTCCAATCGGCAGCGGAGCCATTCACCTTGGTAGACCAAAAGCTGTCCGTGAGCAGCCGGGCCGTCGCAATATCTGCTGCCAAACTGGCCAAGCCAGACCGGGCTATTTACATGCCTGACGGCGCTTTCCGCATAAATTGTTTAATAACAATGGGCTAGGAAAAGCTGGCTGGAGACGCATGGCGTCGGGATGGAGAAAGCGGGAAGACACTGTTGACGACCGCCTATTTCGATGTATAATCGCGCTTCTCTGCTGCATCTTTCCCGAGACGCCGTGCCCGCAAGACAACAAGGCACGATTTTCGGCAAAGAAACAGCCGCTCTTTAAAAATTGGCAACCGATAGGTGTGGGTGCTGGGGCTTCGGAGCCCCTGGCAAATCCGGCAACGGATGCGTCAGGGAAATATGTTCCAAGGCAATTGGTGCTCACACAACGCAGTAAGGCTTGTCGCTAGCAATAGTGGCAGGCCGAACGTCTTGTCCCTCGGCGGAAGCGCTGGGGGTTGAGGCCAACGTTGATTGAGTTACTTGTAGAGATCGAACTGAAGAGTTTGATCCTGGCTCAGATTGAACGCTGGCGGCATGCTTTACACATGCAAGTCGAGCGGCAGCGCGGGGGCAACCCTGGCG
>Ga0207691_10000596_pt1 | contig 36065 bp, 31 predicted proteins | sample KBSM13metaG_FD_184327 | JGI IMG/M metagenome (GOLD analysis project Ga0207691, IMG submission 184327) | Miscanthus rhizosphere microbial communities from Kellogg Biological Station, Michigan, USA - KBS M1-3 metaG (SPAdes) (version 2) | ecosystem: Host-associated > Plants > Roots > Rhizosphere >...
CTGAAAAACAAATGCCAAACCGGCGGAGATAGCACCATTCGGACCTTGTTTGGAAGAAAATACAACCGAACGGTCGTAATTGTAACAACACAAAAAACGACTCAGCAGCAAAAACTGCGAAATAGCATATGACGGCTGATGAAAATTTCGAAAACCTGAATTTCAAGCCAAAAACGACTGACTGAGTAATATTTTCCTGTTGGCGGCGGCCCACTTAGTATTCAGGAGGTCTTTCCAGAGTTCGCCTTTTTTCTGGATACGGCAGCTGAGAGCCTGGGTTTCTTGGGAGAATCCGATTTTTCTTCGGTTTCATCAATTTCTTCCTCGATCACTTCAACGGATTTAGGGACTTCACGAATCACCTGTTCCGGTTTTTTGTCTTTCCTGAAACCCAGGAAGGTGGCAGGCTTTCTGATGCGACCGCTTTTTGTCCAGGTTGCGAATTCGAAATTGGCCACGAGCTTCGGCTTCACATAATGGATCTTGGCTCCCTTTGTGTCGAGTATTTTATTGTTAAAGGGTGATTGGGAAATCTCGAGCGCCTGAAGCTTTTTTAAGATACCCGGCATGTCCTTTTCCTTATACCCGCCGCCGGAGCGGCCGATCCATTCCAGCTTTCCGTTCTGATAAGCGCCGAAGAGAAGGGATTTGAATGAGCGGGATTTGTCCGATTCAGCCCAGCCGCCGATCACGAACTCCTGTCTTTTGCGCGTAGGCGTTTTCAGCCAGTTGTCGTTGCGCGCACCGGGCTGATAGGGACTGTCTTTCATTTTGGCGACAATGCCTTCCATATTTCTTTCTAGCACCTGTTCGTAGAGCGCTTCCCCGTCGTCGAAGGTCTCGCTGTAGCGGATGATCTTATTTTTTCCCAGGAGACCGGACAGCAATTTCTTCCTTTCCGTAAGCGGCAGCGTGCAGAGATCGTAGCCATCCATCCACAGAATATCAAAAACACAATAGGTGATGGGCGTGGTGGCGCCGTTATAGAGCTGCAGGGCATCGAAGTCGGGAAGTCCTTCCTTATTAAACACAACCACTTCACCGTCCAGCACCAGGTCGTGTTTCAGGCTGGCAAGTTCTTTTTCGATATTCGGATACTTGTGGGTATAGTTTAACGCGCTGCGGGAGTCCATCCTCACCTTTCCTTTCTGAACGTAGGAGATGATCCGGTAGCCGTCCCATTTAAGTTCATAGATATATCGTTCGTCGGTTATCACTTCTTTCGTCAGTGTACAAAGCATGGGACTAACGGAGGCGGGTATGCCGGCTTTACGGCCGGCACGGATGGAAGGCCCGGCCGGTGTGCCGGCCTTTTTAGAAGCTTTGTTCAAAGTTTTTTTGTTTTTCGCCCGGGGCATGGTGATGTGTTCAGGTGCCGGGAATAGCGTTTAATCGCGATACGGGGCCCATTAAGGCTGAAATTCCCGTGCCAGCATGAGAAACATTGTCTGCACCAATCGCCTTTTTTTGGATATACAAGTGCCGCTGGCATAGACATTCTATCGCCATATTGCTGAAAAACATCGTGCAATGGTTAAAGAAAAATAAAACGGCGTGAATGACCAATTCATTCAGTACTTCACACTGAAACGCGCCTGCCTTAAAGCATTTTATTTCAACCTCGTATAGGTTTCCACCGATTTCTCGTTATTCGGATAGTTAATGGTTTGCGTGTATTCATCCGGACCATTCATTTCTATATTAATCACATTGTCCTGTCCTCTCAGGCGGTAATAGCTGGAGACCAGGCATGACTCAGTTAATTTATTATCCCCATTCATAACAAATTTCCCATATCCCATGCCCGTATGATTTTTCCTGGCCGAATCTGAAAAAGTATGACCCCACAAATAATATCCCGCATAGTATGCTTTGAATTGTTTGGTATTGTATTTAGTGGTGTCCTTTCCTTTTACATAGTAGGTTTTTGATTCCTGCCAGACGCCATCCACCGGCGATTTAGCGGGCGTTCCGACCGCTTTGTATACTTCCGTAAGGATTATTTTCTGGGTCTGTGTGCCCATATCAGGTATCACCTGCTTATATCCACTGTCCTTCTGCTGTTCTATAAATAGTTTATAGGTTCTTGCCGTGTCGTCCTTCACGGAATCCTGCGCACTGTAAATCACGTGTTCTGTGACGGTATCCTTTTCGGCACTGTAGGACCCGATGCCAAAAGCGCTCGCGGAGTCTCTGGCATAAAAATTAGCGTACATCATGTAGTCGCCCGTATATACTTTCAACTGCTGCAGCGTCAGGTAGGTCGTATCTACCGTATTGCTTTTAACAGACTGAGAAACCATCATATATGCATTGGGCATGATAAGGGTTTCCTTTTTTTCACCACTACAGGCGACCAGGAATAATAGCGTAGTTGACAAAAAAAGTTTCATTTTGAAAGTTTTTTACGGTGAAGAAAGCCGGATACGGGTCGGCTGCATCATTTTCGAAAGGAGCGAGATCAAAATGTATTCAACGGAGGAGAATAGGGAAATTCAATTACCCAGGGGACCTGCCAGGCGGAGGGGCACTATGAATTTAAGCAAAAAAAACAGATTTTGTATAATTGTTTTCGCGCGGAAACCTCCGGACCAGGTGCCCCGAATAGGGGAAATCAGCCTGTTTCAACCCCGGCGGGCAAGCATTTGGCTCTACAGCTTGCCCGGACTCAATTATCCCTTTTTACGTGTGTAAACGTATTCCATTGATTCTTTAAAATTAGCCTTCCGGCCGTATCAATGGAGATATTGAATGTGGTAGTATCCCTGTAAATCGTATTCAGGTCCTGTACAGCGGTAAAGAAAGTAATGGAGTCTTTGCTGTGGTCTAAAAGCCAGGTGCCTGATCTTGCACTGCTGTCATCTGCCGCGCTGCCCCAATTGATCTTAAACGTCTTATCTGAGTAAAATTTAACCGATGCTACATAAAATATTCCCCATTCGACTATAAAACTCTGGTTATTGTTGTCAACTACAACCCAGTCACCCATCAGGTTGGTTTCTATGGAAGAATTCATTTCGTCCTTGCTGCAGCCGATAAAGAACAGGACAGCAATCAAAAACAGGGCTCTTTTTTTCATTTCGGTTTAGGTTTTAGTGGACTGAGTATCCAGGCGCCTCAGAGACTATCTGAAGATATTACGTTAACAAAGCCCAAACGTTGCTTAGAGCTGAAAGTCGCCATGAGTTGCCGGCAGATCAGCAGACTGGAGCTCTGCGAAGCTTTTATCCGGGCCGCCCTGTTTCCCCGGTCTCTTATTTTGAGCAACATCCCGGTTCGCAACAGGATTCCTTTGCCTTTTCCGCAAAAACCGTAATGCTGTAGATGCCAGCACCTGAATTTTTGAACTCCTTACGCTCTGCGGCAGACAAATATTTGTCCAGTATGTCATCGGGGACAATAATGGCCTTTTCCTTCTGGATTTTGATATTTTTAAACCCATGGACCTCTATCAGTTCCATATAGGCCTGTTTTTGAACAGCACCGGATATACAACCGGCATACATTTCGGCGGCTTCGCGAATGGTTGCCGGAAGTGCTCCTTCCAGGACAATGTCTGAAATACTAAAATGGGCTCCCGGCTTCAGTACGCGGTAAATTTCTTTGAAGACCCCCGATTTATCCGGTACGAGGTTCAATACACAATTGCTTACAATCACATCCACCGAATTATCTGAAACGGGCATCTTTTCTATATCTCCTTCCCTGAATTCCACATTATGAAATCCGAGCTTTTCAGCGTTGTTCCTCGCCTTCTCAATCATGGCTTTCGTAAAATCGATTCCTATCACCTTGCCTGATTCACCTGTTTCAGCCCTGGCGATAAAAGCGTCGTTACCCGCGCCGGAGCCAAGGTCAACCACCACGTCGCCCTTTTTTATTTGTGCAAACTGAGTAGGCAATCCACATCCCAGACCCAGGTCTGCTTCCGGATTATATCCTTTGAGCTCTGTATAGTCATCCGTCATTATGTTATAGACTTCATCTGAGCAGCAACCTGACCCGCAGCAGGAAGCTTCGTTGCTGTTTTTGTCCTGAAGAGCAATCTCGCTGTATTTTTGACGAACCATATCCTTGATTTGTTCATGCGTTTCCATATACAAGTTTTAATTTTTTAGCAGGTGATTATTTTTTCCAAAAATCCAGACCTTCTGTTTCGGCGACGAAGTTTTCAACTCTTTGTTTTATCTGGTCCTTAACAGAACGGGTGCGCCCGATGATTTCCGTCTCAGAGCCTTTGAATGAGGAGGGATCTTCAAAAGACCAGGCCAGCCTCTTCATCTCTCCGGGAAAAACAGGACATCTTTCCGCGCTTGCTTCATCACAGACCGTTATTACCAGATCATAGCGCCGGCCTTCCCGTATGAGGGCAGAAACACCCTGGGTTTTTTTATCGGTTAAATCTATTCCTTCCTCTTTCATCACGGTTACCACCACCGGATTCATCTTTCCCGGTTCAATGCCTGCACTTTCGGATTCAAACCGTCCCTGCCCATATTTCCTCAGAAAAGCCTCTGCCATCTGGCTGCGTGCGGAATTATGAATGCACACAAACAATACCCTGTGTGTGATCCCTGACATAGAATTCTTTATCTGTTTAATGCAATATGCCTATTAAGCAGGCCAAAAAAATTTAGCAACACTTTTCTTTCCCGTCAAAACTCACAAAAAAAGCATCCAGGGTTGTTTTCAGCTGCTTCCAGACTTTCGGATCAATACAATAACAAACACTGGTTCCCTCGATGGTACCCTGGATGAGTCCGGCATTCTTCAACTCCTTAAGATGTTGGGAAATGGTCGGCTGGGCCAGGCCTAGTTCTTCTACGAGATCGCCGCAGATGCAGGTATCCGACTTAATAATATGCTGGACGATGGCTATCCGCGCCGGATGGGCCAGGGCTTTCAGCATGGTAGCAAGCCTGTTCTGTTTTTCTGTGAATATCTCTGATTTTGTAAGTCCCATAATTTATATAATGCAATATTACGATAAATCTGATGTTTCCAAAAAATATTTTTAAATCTGCTTACTTCTCATTTATACATATCGCTCCCCTTTTTAAGGATATTTCCCCGTTGATCCACACATATTGAAATGCCCGGCATCCTGAAGAACGTGGAAACCAGGCATGTGGGGAACAATATTTGCAGCAAATCAAATATCCCCCACCGGCCGATCCCCCAAACACGCTTGTAGAGCCGCCGTTACCTCATGATGAACTATTCATTCGTAAGTATTACCAACTTATGATGAACAAATCATTCGTAAGTATTACCAACTTATGATGAACAAATCATTCATAAGTATTACCAACTTCTAAAATCAACACCATGAACATTAGAAATATGAGGGTTGTATTATTATCCCTGTTCTTTTTTACAAGTGTAGCGACCATCAGCTCCTGCAAGAGCAAACCGAAGGATGCGGATATACAGTCTGCCGTTTCAACGAAACTCAGCGCCAACCAGCAACTCTCGGCCGTTCACGCGAACGTAAGTGAAGGAGTCGTTACCCTTACGGGTGAATGCAGGGATGAAACCGCAAAGATGGATGCGGAAAATATTGCCAAAGGCACAGAGGGAGTTGTATCGGTTGTAAACAATGTCAGCGTCGCCCCGCCTCCGGCTCCTCCCGTGACGGTGTCAGCGGATGATCAATTGACAAAAGGTGTTGCGGATGCTACCAAAGACTTTCCGAAGGTCCAGGCCAAAGTGCAGGACGGGGTGGTCACTTTAACCGGCGAGATAAAAAAAACCGATCTGAGAAAACTCATGCAGTCGCTCCATTCGCTGAATCCTAAAAAGATCGACAACCAGCTTAAGGTAAAGTAAGCATGCGCGCCACATCATATTGTTTGCTTATCTACGTCAGATTGTTTAACCTATAAATAAAAGGAGGAAGGAGATGGCCATACAGGAAAAATATAAATCCCTGATTGACTATGCAAAGTCATCAGGCGTAGCAAATCTTCAGGTAAGGGAACAGGACAATGTTTTATATGTTGACGGGGAAGCACCGAACGGAGAAGTCAAAGACAAACTCTGGAATATCTATGAGGGGCTCGATCCTGATTTCCGGGCGGGCGACCTGGTCCTGGATGTGAATGTATCTAATGTAGCATCCGGATCAAAGGCGAAGGTTACAACTGACCAGTCCAACCTGAATATCCGCAAAGGACCGGGTACTGATCAGCCCATCCTGGCGAAAGCCGCCCATAATGAAATGGTCACCGTGGTGAGTAAAACCAATGAACAGTGGTGGCTGATCCGGACCGACAGTGGCAAGGAAGGTTATGCGTATGCCCGTTATCTGACAGTGACCGGTTGAATTTTCGCATTGGCTACGCTGACTTTACCATCGCATAGATTTCTTCGCGTGCCAGCTCTCCGGCGTTGTCAATCCGGCTGGCTATATACGAAGCATCGTAGGCAGTAAGCAATTCCGCTTCTGCGTAGTCCAGACATACCCGGTGGGTTATCCAGGGCCTGTAGCGTGTATTCTTATATTCCTTTTTTATAAAAGCATAGAGCCGCAGCGCTTTTTCCATCTGACCTGATTTCGTCAGAAAACGACAAAGAGCATATTTAAAACATTCATATTCCACGTTAGATCCCGACAATCGAATAGACGCGAGCGCTGCCTGGAAATTAGACATCGCCAATTCTTTATTGTCCATCTCCGTATAGGCCATTGCCAGGCCCAGAAGGGGGAAGGATGCGTTTAAATTGAGGGAATATTTTCGGTTAACCTCCACACTTTGCTTAAACCGGTTTTCCGCATCCTCGTATTCTTTAAGATAATAGTGCAGGTAGGCCCGTCTGTAATAGGCATAGGATTCGACAAGCGGCATAAACTCCGCCTGCAGCCGGGACAACATTAAATCAAGACTTTTTTCCGCCTTATCGATGGCCCCATCTTCTACAAACACTTCCGTAAGCGTCAACTCTGCCGTCAATTCCACGGCAAGAAAATTATTTTCTTTTGCGATCCTGACAGACTCCAGCAGCAACTCCCTCGCCTTTTCGAATTGTTCAATCGTGATATGGGCAATTCCCAAAAACATCAGGGCCTGGGATTCAATCTTGGGAATGCCCGCTTCCCTGGCCAGCCGGCGACTTACTTCCAGGTCCCTCAATCCTTCTATAAAATTACCCGTGGTGGAACGGATAAAACCTGCTGACAGCAGCCCCATGGTTACATCAGCCTTCGGGAATTCCCCGAGCGTTTTCTTTATACTTTCTTCATCGCTCAGGATTTCGGCCTTTTCCAGTCCCTGAAACAGGAAACCTATTTCTCCCGTGACCAGATAAAGTGCATTTAATGAATTGACCAGTGACCAGATCTTCCGCCGGTCATCTGTTTCCACCGCATAATTAAATGCAGCGACAATATTTTCATAGTCTTCCCTGAAGCTGAGATAAAACTTACTCACCGGTGCCAGCCAGATTTGGCGGGCATTGGAATCAGCCAGCTTTTCATAGTATTGGCAATGGTAACTTCTTACTCTTTCATCCTCGCCGGCCTCCACTAATTTCTCCTGCGCAAATTCTTTAATCACCTGCAGGAGCCGCTGGGATTTATAGCCGGTTTCCGTTTGCATATTCACAGCCAGTCCGTAGTCTGACAAGTGTTCGAGGCCTGAGGGCAGGTCGCCCGGCTCTGCAAAAGCCTTCCAGCATATTTCTTCCGCCGCATCGTTGCTCCAGCCATTTTCAAATACGGAAAGCCTGCGGAATAAACGCTGATCCGATGCTTCCAGCAAATCATAACTCCATTGGATGGTATTGCGCAGCGTCTGTTGCCGTTCCGGATAATCCCTGGGTCCCGAATTCATGGTCTTAAGGATTTTGTCCATTTTCTTATCCAGGATCTCCGGTGAGTAGAACCGGCACCGCGCGGCTGCCAGTTCGATGCCCAGCGGCAATCCGTCGAGCTTTCTGCAAATGGAATAAGCGGCTTTACGGTTCTCTTCATTCCACCGGATGGCTGGGTTGGATTCAACGGCCCTCTGCATAAAGAGGTCAACCGCACCGGACTGCTTATCCGCCGCCTTATTTTCTTCAAATGGTCTTATTTCCAGCGGTTCAACAGGAAAAATGTTTTCACTCCTGATATACAGGGGTGTCCGGCTGGTCGCAAGAATTTTTATCCTTTCGCATTTACTCAGGATGGCCGATATGACCATTCCGGCATCGCGCATCTGTTCCAGATTATCCAGTATCAGTAAAAGATGCTTGTCAGACAGATAGTCCGTCAGCCATTTGGTGAGATCGGCATTGCCCTTGTTGATCATCCCCAGATTTTGGGCAATAATACCGGGCAGTTTTTCATGCTCGGTTATACTTGCCAGCCCGACGAAGAATACCCCGTCTCCAAACTGGTTCTGCAATTCCTTTCCCAGTTCCAGGGCCAGCCTTGTTTTGCCCGTGCCGCCCGGGCCCGTCAGCGTAACCAGTCCGGTATTCCCCGAACCAAATTTTCCTTTAATGGCGCTGATCTCCCTGGCTCTCCCGACAATGGGCGTTCTCTGAACCGGAAGATTGGTTTTTGGTGCTGTATGCACAGATTCTTTGGGTACCGTTGTGGATTGAAACCGTTCGGTTAATAAAACGGCCAGATCATTTGCAAGAAGCACGGAGAGATCATCGGCATTTTCAAACCTTTGATAGCAGGCCGTATTGCTTTCCTGGATGCGTTGAAGGAGGGTCTTCAGTTGCGGATCCCGTTCTTCCGCTTTTTTTACATAGATAAGCCTGGGTTTATCAGCGCCTGACTGCCATTCGTCTTCCAGACCGGAGATTTCCATATCAGGGGCGATCCAGCCGTAACTTTTCCAGTAAATGCCTACGAAGACGTCGCTCTGTTCAAGGTAGGAGCGGTACAGTTCCCTTGGGGGATGCGGCCTGGCGCCGGATTCGAAAAAGACGGGCGTGAGTTTCATGCGCTCCACTACTTCCCTTACCACCTTCCTTTCTGCCGCCAGTTCCTGAATGGTGGAACTGATAAAAACGCGGAGACGCTGGTCTGGTGTCTTAATCAGAGTCATAAACAAATTTAGAAAATACGGAGGACCTGAGTGGGATGTTCTAAGGGTTTCCCCTTAGCATTTAAAATGTGATTTCATCTGCGTAATAAGTTATTTGATTTATTTACTATTTTGAAAAATCTTTTAAAATTGAATATATGACTCGCCTTTTTATCTGCTGCCTGTTCTTACTGACAACGAATGTATCCAAGGCACAATCTAGCCAGAAAAGAGACAGCACCGGGGTAGAGATCTCCGATAAAACATTTACACTCGTAGAAGTCGAATCAACGTTTCCAGGCGGAAACCAGGCGTGGGTTGAATTTCTTGGTCACAACCTGATATATCCGAAAAAAGCAGTCAGAAAGAAAATCGAAGGACAGGTTGTAGCACGATTTATTGTTGATATAGACGGATCCCTAACCGACATAGAAGTTGTGAGCGGACCGCCGGAACTTAGCGACGTGGTCATTAACGCGCTGAAGAAAAGTCCTGCCTGGAATCCGGCCTATCAAAACGGCAAAAAGGTAAAATCCTATAAATCGCTGCCGATAAATTTCAAACTGCCGGACTAATAAATGGCGTGAGATGGTTGTTCTGGTTTTAATGAAAATGACCAAACGACTGCCTTCCAGCCGGTTCATTTTCCTGTTTTTCTCCTGCGGGGGGCAGGTATATATTCCATTGGGTGATTAATTCTCCCCTTTTTTCACTGCTGCCGCCTGTTCGATGCGCATAATCCATAAATTTAGGTTATGCGCCCATTTATCCCCTACTTCCGCTGGCTGGCCATGCTATGCCTATGCGTCTGCCTTTTGCCTGCCTGTAACAACGAGGCCGTCAATGTACCGTTCCCGCATGCTGACAGCGGATATGCCCAGCCTGTTGTAACGCCTCTGCAGTTCACTGCACCCGAGAAAATCACATTTGAGACGGTAAAGACAGGCGTGATCCGGCCGACCATGCGAAAACTGGATATTGATGTTCTCCCTTCAACACCATATTATTCAACCGGTTTCATCCCACTTGCGAAAACGCCGTCAGCTGTCCAGATCGATTTAAAATCCCTTAAAGACTCTGCATTCGACCTCGGAAAAATTCCTGCAAAGCCACTGAAATTTAAAACCAGCATACTTCCACCGCCCGTGACTACCCGGACCGGCCTGATTTCAACGAAAAACGGCGTTAAAATGTCGGTCGCAGACCTTGGTCCACTCCTTGGTCTTCAGGGCAGTAACATTTTCGCCCTGATGGAGGACAGGGACGGGATGATCTGGATAGGATCAAGCAAGGGTATTTATCATTATGACGGAGAATATATAAGGTTCTATTCCATGCATGGAATGTCCGGCCTCTTTCAGGACAACGAGGGAAAAATATGGTTCGTCAACGAGGAAGGGATAGGTATAATCGATACCCGTAACGGACTTATCATGAATTCCGACCAGATAACCAACCCATTCCCCAGGCTTACCCGGATGATACAGGATGCCAAAGGCAGGATCTGGTTCAGCCAGCTCAGCAGCCAGGGCGCCGCTGTAGTCGACCTCAAATCCATGACCTTCCAGGATCTCGGCCATAATGAAGGGCTCTCCGGTAACTATGTCTGGAGTGTGGTTGAAGATCACAAAAAAAATATCTGGCTCGCGACCAATGCGGGTGTGAGCATCATAAACAGCGAAAAAAACCGGATAACTTATTTAGACAAAAGTCATGGATTAATCAATGATACGGTACGTAATGTTTCATGTGATCCCAATGGAAAAATCTGGATAGCTTTTAAAAATGGCGGCCTCCAATCCCTCGATCCGGAAACAGGTGGTTCTACCCTTTATGAAAAGGTGCTTGATATTTCCAGTATGACGATTTTCCGGACTCAGTTCGACAGACAGAACAGGCTATGGCTGGCGACTAATGTCGGGCTGGTTATTTTCGATTATTCCAAAGGCCTGGTAGACTATCTCGATGAAGCGCAGGGCATACCGAGAGATTTTATCCTGGACATGCTGATCGACCGGAAAGGCCGGATCTGGGCCGGAACCTATCAGAGCAGCCTCCTGATGGTTGAACAGGAAGGTCAGACAACCTTTCCTATTGTATCCAAGGGCATTTCCTCCCTTTATCAGGACAAGGCCGAAAAACTCTGGATCGGCACCACCAATGCGGGAATCGAAATACTGGATGAGAAGGGAAATAAAAATATCCATCTTGATAAACAGCTCGGGTTCGAAAACACGATCATCCAGTCCTTTACTGAAATTGATGGAAATATCTGGGTAACGAGCAATGCGGGTCTCGATATCATCGATCAAAACCACAAGACCATCGAACATTATGGGAAAAAAGAAGGCCTGCTGGGCGATGTCATATATACTGTGCTGAAGGATCAGCAGGGCGAAATCTGGATCACAGGGCCTACAGACGGTATCCAGCTTATAGACGCAGCCAAGTCCGGCATCCGCCGCCTTAGCAAGGCCGAGGGTCTTAGCGGGAATGCCGTTACTTCTTTTAAAAAAGACAGGCAGGGCAGGGTGTGGGTGGCTACAACAACAGGAGGCGTAGACCTGATCGATCCGGTAGCAGGCACCATCCGGCATTTAAACAATGCACCGGGACTAAAGGACAGCTGCAGCCGCACGCTGATGCTGGACAAGTATGACAGGATGTGGATTGGTACTGACAAGGGGATCTATATCGCTAATCTGAAAGACTCCACCCTGACTTCCATAGGTACCGACCAGGGATTGTACAACGAATACATTTCTTCCCTTATAGAATATCAGAACAGCGTGCTCGTGGGTACGCACCACAAAGTAAATATTGTAACGCCTCCTTTGACAAGGAACTCTTCATCGCCGGACGGCAAATGGAAGGTTTCCGTACTTGCGAATTCAGACGGCCTGATCCTTGCCAACGCCGTATGGGACGTGAACACGGTTACTAAAAACGGAAAGTATTTGTGGGGTGACGCGGGTATTACGATCATCAACGAAATCAAACCGCAGCAGGATACTGCGGTTACCTATATCACGGGTCTGAACCTGATGAATCAGCCCATGAATTTTGCCTTTATCACGCCTGCAAAGGATAAGGACACGATCTGGAGCGGCGGCCAGTTTTATACCAAGGATCAGCCGATCGTAAACAGTGGCTATAACCAGCTTGCCGGTCTGAACTGGGAAGGCATCGAAGGGCCTTATAATATGCCCCGGAACCTGAGTATTCCCTATGATCTGAACTATGTTCAGTTCCAGTTCAACCAGGCGCATATTGGCCGGAGAGATGAAACAGACTACTCTTATATCCTGGAAGGTATCGATAAGCAGTGGAGCCGTCCGGACAATAAAACGTTTACCGACAATTACCTCAGTCTGCCTCCGGGCAATTACATTTTTAAAGTACGCAGCCGTTTCGTCAATGACAAGTGGAGCCAGCCCGCCACTTTTGCCTTTACGATCAGACCTCCCTGGTGGAAAACCTGGTGGGCTTATGCGCTTTATGTGCTAACGATTACGGGCATTATCTGGGGTTTTATCCATTACCGCTCGAAACAGCTGCTGAAAGAAAACCGTGTCCTTGAAGAAAAGGTTGAATCCCGCACCCTGGAAGTAAAGCAGCAGGCGGAGGAACTGGCAGTGGTGAACCAGATCAGCCAGGCTTTGGTAAGTCAGGCCGACCTGAACGAATTGATTCACCTGGTCGGAGACCAGTTACGCGACCTGTTTAAAGCCGATATTGTTTATATCGCTTTGCTCGATAAGAAGACAAAGATCATCAGCTTCCCCTATCAGTATGGTGACAAGATGCCGCCGCTGAGGCTTGGGGAAGGGCTTACATCCAAGATCATCCTGACAGGCCAGCCCCTGCTCATCAATAAGGACGTGCATGCGGAAGCCACTTCCATGGGAGTCGGCCGTGTAGGGATTCCTTCCGCCTGCTACCTGGGAGTTCCTATCCCCGTGAGTGACGAGATCATCGGGGTGCTGAGTATTCAAAGCACGGAAACCGAAAACCGGTTTGCGGATAAAGACAAGCGCCTGCTGACGACGATCGCGGCAACGGTAGGGGTGGCTATCCGTAAGGCCCGCCTTTTTGAAGAGGTGAAAAAAGCAAATACCGAAGCCGACTCTGCCCGGAAAAATGCGGAGGAAGCGAATGCTGCCAAGAGCGCTTTTCTTTCTACCGTAAGTCATGAACTGCGTACGCCGCTCACTTCTGTCCTGGGGTTTGCAAAAATCACCAAGAAGCGTCTTGAAGAAAAAATATTCCCGCTCACCGATACATCCGATCCCAAAACGGTAAAGACCATTGAACAGATCTCGGGTAATCTGGGCGTCGTGATTTCAGAAGGGGAACGCCTCACCAACCTGATCAATGATGTACTCGACCTGGCAAAGATCGAAGCAGGAAAAATGGAGTGGAATCTCGAACCGGTTCTGATCCCTGAAGTGATTGACAGGGCCGTCTCTGCCACCTCTTCCCTCTTCGAACAAAAAAATCTCCGGCTCGAAAAAAGAGTCGACGAAGGTCTTCCCGAAATATCGGGAGACCGGGACAAGCTCATCCAGGTGGTAGTGAACCTGCTTTCCAATGCGGTGAAGTTTACCAAGGAAGGAACGGTAACCTGCAGTGCATTTATGAAGGACGGGCATATTGTGGTCGGCATTACGGATACCGGAATCGGCATTGCCCCCGGGGATCACGCCAAGGTATTTGAACAGTTTAAACAGGTGGGAGATACGCTGACGGACAAACCCAAAGGGACCGGCCTTGGACTTCCCATCTGTAAGGAAATCGTGGAGCATCACCAGGGAAGCATATGGCTGGAAAGCCAGCTGGGCATGGGAAGCACGTTTTATTTCAGCCTTCCCGTCACTCCTAAAGATGAAAAATCCGTTCGTCATATCCAGCTGAATGACCTGGTAAGCCAGCTGAAAAAAAGAATGGAACAGTCCCACCCCGTTGCTGAAGATCACACGGCGACCATCCTGGTGGTCGATGACGATGAGGGTATCCGTTCGCTCCTGAAACAGGAACTTACGGAAGCTGGTTACAGTGTGGACGAAGCGGCCAATGGCAAGGAGGCGATAGAAAAGGTGCGTACGCGCAGGCCGGATCTCGTGATCCTCGACGTGATGATGCCGGAGATGAACGGATTCGACGTGGCTGCGATCATGAAAAATGATCCGCAGACGATGGAAATCCCGATCATCATACTTTCCGTTGTGCAGGATAAGACAAGAGGATTCCGTATCGGTGTTGACCGCTATCTCACCAAGCCTATTGATACAGCACTGCTTTTCTCTGAAATCGGACATCTGCTGGAACAGGGCAAGTCGAGAAAGAAGGTGATGGTGGTCGATGAAGACAATGTGACCCTGCGCACGCTAACCGATGTTCTCGAAGCGAAGGGCTACCAGGTGGTGGAATCAGATGGAAAGGAGCTTGTGGCGAAGGCCATTGCCAACCAGCCGGATATCATCATCCTGAATTCACTCATATCCGACAAACACGAAATCGTCAGCACACTTCGGTTTGAAAAAGGACTCGAAAACGTGTTGTTTCTTATTTACCAATAAACCGCCAGCCGGCCCGAAATATTCATAACTAAATCAAACATGGAACGAAAGATTTTAATTGTTGATGACGAAGCGCATATCCGTATGCTGATTGAGCAGACCCTGGAAGAACTGGAAGATGAGGATGTAAATTTTCTCACTGCAGACAATGGCGAAGATGCCCTTGATATCATCTGTTCAGAAAAACCCCAGCTGGTATTCCTGGACGTGATGATGCCCAGGATGAATGGCATGGAAGTCTGCCGCCGGGTAAAAAAGGAACTTACGCTGGAGGATGTTTATATCATACTGCTTACAGCCAAAGGACAGGAAGTGGACCGCCTGAAGGGACAGGAAGTGGGCGCTGACGTGTATATGACCAAGCCCTTCGATCCTGAAGTCATCCTGCAAAAAGCCCGTTCCGTACTGGGCCTGGAATAATTTAGTTTTCGACGCTCGCTTATGGCCAAGATCAGCCTTAAAAATCTGCTTTCAGCAAAGTCTGCCGAATCTTCCCTGATCCGGTCTTTCATCGAAAAGATGAATGCAACAGTATCGGTCGGGGACGCCAGCGGAAAACTGCTGCTTGGAGAACCGCCCGCAGACGCCCAGCAGCGTCATCCGGTTATGCTGGATGGAGAAACCCTTGGCTGGGTCGCCGGCAGTGGAACAGCTCCAATTATCGCCAGCCTGATCGAACTGCTGATGCAGAAAGAGATGGAGAAGAAAAAGATCGCCAGTGAGGTGCTGCTGCTGTACCAGGAAGTGAATATGATTTTCAATTTCTCCGAAAAACTCGCCCAGACCATCGGCCAGCATTCCATTACCGAAATCACGCTGGAAGAGGCCTGCCGGCTTATCAGGTCCGACAGTGGTCTGATCATTTTATGGAACGAAGCCGAGGGCCGCATTGAAGTGCCGGCTTCCTCAGGAAATCCTTTATTTGATTTCGAAAAATTCCGAAAGCACAGGGAACTCCTGCTGAGTCTTTCCCGGAGCGGCCAGTCAGAGATCATGAGCGACCTCAGCCCGTTAAAAAATGCCGGATTGATATCCGGCTCTGTCCAGTCACTGGTCTATGCAGCGCTCAAGGTAAACCACCGGGTGATGGGTGCGATCATACTGGCCAGGGAGACCGACGAACAATATGCCGCGGCGGATCTCAAATTCCTGATAACCCTGGCGCTCCAGTCTTCATCCGCCATAGAAAGCGCACTGCTTTATGAAAAAAATATCCGGGAAGCAAAGGAGAAGGAAGAAGCCATGCGCCAGATCCTGGATGTGACCAATAAGTTTGTGCCCCATGAGTTCATACGTTCCCTGGGCCACCGGGTCATTACCGACGTTCAGCTCGGGGACCAGGTAGAAAAAGTGGTGACCGTATTGTTCTCCGATATACGGAGCTATACAACGCTCGCGGAGAAAATGACACCGGAAGAAAACTTCCGCTTTGTTTCCTCCTTCAACGAACGGATCGGTCCGATCATTCGTGAGCACAACGGTTTTATCAACCAATACCTGGGTGATGCCATCATGGCCATCTTTCCGGGAAACGCTTCCGATGCGCTGTCTGCGGCTATTGACATGCAAAGGGCGGTCCGGGAACTGAATGTCCGGCGCTCGGAAGAGGGCAAAACGTCGATAACCATCGGGATCGGCATGCATACGGGTCCGCTGATCATGGGGATTACCGGCGACCGGGAACGGCTGGATGCCACGACCATTGCTGATACCGTGAACACGGCTTCAAGGCTGGAAGGGCTTACCAGTCATTTCAAGGTTGGCATCCTGCTCAGCGAATCCAGCCTGCAACAATTGTCAGATACTGACAGTTTCCATCTTCGTCACCTCGGCCTGGTACAGGTGAAGGGAAAGAAAGAAGCCACGCGTATTTTTGAATGCTTCAATGGGAGCGGCGAAAAAGAATTGAGTAAAAAACTCCATTCCCTGCCCGTTTTCAGGGAGGGCATGACGGATTACCTGAACAAGTCTTTTCACGAGGCGACGAATAAATTTTATCAGGCCCTGCAGATATTTCCGGAGGACACGACGGTGAAATTATTTCTTGGAAAAGCAAGCCATTATATGGTGGAGGGCATACCGGAGAACTGGACCGGTGTGGAAGAGATGCAGGTAAAATAATTGCCGGAACCCGTGTTAAAACAGACAAACAGTTTTTTTATAAAAATATAAACAGAACCCATGTCGTTTCAGGCTTACCTGGATAATATAGAAGCAAAAACCGGCAAAGGTCCGGAAGACTTTAAGAAGCTCGCTACCAAAAAAGGATTTCTTAAAAACGGCGAGCTTACCGTGAAGGCAGGCGATATTGTTGCCTGGCTGAAAAAAGATTTCGAATTGGGTCATGGTCACGCCATGGCGATTTATGCCCTCTTGAAGGGAATCAGGAAATAGACCTGCGATCATTCGAATTCGTGTCCGCAGTGCGGGCAAAATTTCTTTTTCCTTAATTGTTTGAATTCATCTGAAAATCCGGAGGCCAGTATGCCCGCGGGAAGCGCAAACATTCCTATCCCGAGAATCGAAATGATGGACGCGAGGATTCTGCCCGTCACGGTCACCGGATAGATATTGCTGTAACCGACCGTCGTCAGGGTACCTACACTCCACCACATGGTTTCAGGAATGCTCGAGAATTTTTCCGGCTGGGTGTCGTGTTCTACGAAATACATGAGGCTTGCCGAAGCGATAATCAGGAAAAAAGTGATGACAAGGCTCAGAACGAGCTCTTCTTTTTTTGAATGAAATACGCGCCTGAGGAGTTTAGATGCTTTGAGGTATCGACCCAGTTTGAAAAACCGTATAAAACGGAGCAGTCGGAATATCCTCAGAAAGCGGAGGTCGAAAAACATGGCAGCGGGAAGGTAAAATGGGGCTACGGCGAAAAGGTCAATCAGCGCACCTGTTGTAAGCATGTATTTAATTCTTCCCTTTACCGGATCGCTGAACTCTTCCTTTTCCGTGATAGACCAGACCCGCAGGATATATTCTACAGTAAAGATGAAAACAGAGAATATCTCAAAAGCCCGGAATGCGTAGGTATACCGGTCATATATTGACTCTACCGTTTCTGTCAACACTGCCAGCGTATTGAGGATAATCAGTGATACAATCAGAAAATTTACCAGCCGGTCCCAGACGGTTCCGCCTTTATCCGGGTCAAGGAGCAGGTAGATTTTGTGTTTAAGGGAGGTTTTCATGAAATGGTTGTGAGGGGTCAATACTGAAAATTAAATGACTTCTCCAGCCTGTGCGAGGATGTTGTTGTCAATACTTCCCGAACTTAATGTATATTTTTCTTGCTTTCGCTTCAATTTAAAAAAAATCAACTTCGGTTTGATCCGATTCCCGTTTTGAGTTTCCGGTATGTTTCTGTTTGTGTTCTCAACGATAAGCTTCCGGTACAGGAAATATTTTTGAAATGGTTGAAAAATCCGTTAAATTGTATATCCCGGAACGATTCCTCATTTGCCAGTCCCCACAGATACCTCTGTTTAGAATCCATTTCTTTTAGATTTTATTGTAATCCATACCATCGAAGCTGAGTTCGGTTCCTGAAACTTTAAGTTTTCTAAACCTTATACTATGCACATACCACACACACAGCCCTCCTTCCTGGCAGGAGTGAGACATTTCTGCTTAGCATTACTGATAAATATCAGCTTATTTAGTGGCGCCCTATCCCAGACGACAACACTATTTACCACACAGACCCCTTCAGGCCCGACCAATAACGATCATCAGCCTGCTGTTGGTCAGGAGGTCGGTGTGAAATTTAAATCCAGCGTAGCAGGCTATATCATCGGCATTCGGTTTTATAATGCATCAAACCTGGGAACCCATATTGGCGAGTTATATTCCGCAAACGGGGTTAGACTGGCCCAGGCTTATTTTACAGATGAGGCAGGTTTCGGATGGGAGACAGTGAGTTTCCCGAAACCAGTTGCCATAACAGCGAATACTACTTATGTGGCCGCTTTTTTCAGCAGTCTCGGAAATTATACCGAGGACAATAATTATTTTTTAAATCATTCTTTGACGAACGGATCATTAACAGCGATTGCCGACGGCACAAACGGTGCCTCCGGCAACGATCCCGGAAACGGTCAGGGTCTTTTTAAATACACTTCCTCGCCTGCCTTCCCAAACCAGTTGTATAAATCGGCCAATTATTGGGTAGATCCCATTTTTTCCACCAGGGCTTCTGCTCCACCTGTTGCTAACGCCGGGCCGAATCAGATCCTTGATCGATCTGATGCCATAGTTTTGGATGGAACGGGTTCAACAGGCAATATTATCAGTTATAAGTGGACACAGATTTCTGGCCCATTTAATGGAACCTTATTTACCCCTAATCAGGCGAAAACGGGTGTTGTTGAATTCTTTCGCGGCACTGGGGTTTTCGAGTTGTCGGTGAACGGAGGTGCCAGCACATCTCAGGTGACAATCACTGTCAATCCGCCCCTGCCGATCGCCAATGCGGGTCCCGATCAGACGATCACCTCGCCTGCTTCCACGGTTACTCTGGATGCGAGTGGTTCCTCAGGAATTTTTGATGGATATTTCTGGGGGCAGATTGCAGGTCCCAACACAGCCACGTTTTCATCGACAGCTGATGTAAAACCGGTGGTTAGCGGACTGATACCTGGCACATATAGGTTTCGTCTCACCCTGGGAGCAATATTCGGGAGCGCAGAAGTAAAAGTGACGGTGCTGCCGCCAATCGACAACCTGTTTACGACGAATATTCCCATTGCAGGTACTGACAATGATCATAAGTCAACAATAGGCCATGAAGTGGGAGTAAAATTTTCTTCATCCGTAGCAGGTTTGATTACCGGTGTTCGCTTTTATAAAACTACCGGCAATACAGGAACACACACCGGTGAGTTGTATTCTTCTACGGGTACCAGACTGGCTCAGGCAATATTTACCAATGAAACTGCCAGTGGTTGGCAGCAGGTTTTATTTACTACGCCCGTCACTATCTCAGCGAACACGACTTATACTGCGGCGTATTTCAGCAGTCTTGGAAATTATACAGAGGACAATGATTATTTTCTGCATCACTCCATCACAAATCCTCCATTGACAGCACCTGCCGACGGTACAAACGGAGGCAGTGGAACTGATCCGGGTAATGGCCAGGGCGTATATAAATACACATCGTCCCCCGCATTCCCTAATCAATTATACAGGTCAGCAAACTATTGGGTCGACCCCATATTTTCGCCTGCATCCACCTCTCCGGTACCTAATGCAGGACCGGATCAAACCATCGCATTTCCGACAACTTCGGTCACTCTCAATGGAACGGGATCTACCGGACCCATTACAGGTTACGTATGGCAGGTTGTTTCGGGACCGGTGACCGGATTGTTGAATATTGCATCTCCGAATTCGGCTACTACTACAGTAACGAATCTGGCAATCGGACAAACAAGATTTCGCCTGACCCTGAATGGCAATGCGTTGTTAAACTCAGAGGTGAAGATTAATGTGATTCCGCCGGTTTCGCCGGGAACTCTTTTCACGACACAAACACCACTGGCATCAACTGACAACGATCGCCAGGTGACTACCGGACAGGAAGTAGGTGTGAAGTTCAGAACAAGTGTTGCAGGATTTATTAGTGGTATAACGTTTTACAAAACTGCCGGGAACTTTGGAACACATATTGGGGAATTGTACTCGGCCAGCGGAGAAAACATTATCTCCGTTCCCTTTACCAATGAGACTTCTTCCGGATGGCAGGTGGCTTATTTCAGTTCCCCTTTAGAAGTTCAGGCCAATACAACCTACACGGCGGCCTATTTCAGTAGTCTGGGAAATTATACGGAGGATAATGATTATTTCCTGCATCATGCGGTGATCAATGGGTCTTTGGTTGCACCTGAAGACGGAACCAACGGCGCGAATGGAACAGACCCTGGAATCGGCCAGGGAGTTTATAAGTACACACCGGTACCCACTTTCCCAAATCAGTTATATAGGTCTGCAAATTACTGGGTGGATGTTATATTCAGTCCGAAACCGGGTCAGGCAAACCTTTCAGCGGGTGCTGAAAAGGCGAAAGCAGTAGATACGGACAGTAATTCAACGGAAAAACTGACCTGGTGGCTAGGTCAGAATCATCCGAATCCAGTAGCAATGTCGCAGATCACAAAGATTGAATACAGTGTTCCGGTTGCTGCGAAGATCGAACTCGTACTGTACGATATGCAGGGCCGGCAGGTGAAGATGATGGTAAGCGAACAAAAGAACGCGGGCAGGTATGCCTATGAGTTGAATACAGCCTCGCTTGCTAAGGGACTTTACCTCTATTCACTTCATTCCGGCAGTTTCCATGCAGTGAAAAAGCTGGTGGTGCAATAAGCAATAAGCATGTCAACGAAAAGGCTGCCTTCCGGCGGCCTTTTCATTTTGATCTTAAGTTCCGTTAGGGCATGGCGCGAGTATCATATACCGTTAGGAAGGCGATTCACCACTTTCATACGCCGAATGGCTCATTTCAACCGTTTTCGGCAAAAAGCTGTCCGAAATGAGTTTAGCTTCGCGCCCATTATGAATATTAGATATAGACAAATACTTCAAACCCTGACGTTTACATTGGTCCTTTTTTCCTGCAACAAAGAAAATAACAGCCCCAATACCCCTCCGCCCACTGAACCAGTCAGCAAAGTGCTCCTGAAGGATATTACGATACCTCACCTCCCTTCGCCCTACTACCATTTCGAATACAATCCCGACAGTACGGTCAGCAAGGTGGATTTTGCTTCAGGTTACAATGTGTACAATGTTTTCTTCGCCGGAGGCAGGATCGGCGAGATGAGAAACAATATTCCCGTTAACCAGGACACCCTGCGTTATATCTATGACAACGCAGGGAAACTGGCCGGGATAACATTTATTAATAAAGGAAATATCATTTACAGGCATGTTTTCTTTACTTATGAAGGCAATCAGATCAAGCAAATTGACTGGGACCACCGGTTAGGAGATGGCAGCTTTGTGACCGACCGTACATTAACCTTCGCTTTCTTTCCCGATGGAAACGTAAAAACAATGAATGAACACCGGCCTGCCCTCAGCAATCCTTCGGAATACAACGCCATCACGGAGTTTGAGCAATACGACAATAAAGTGAATGTGGAGGAATTCAGTCTTATTCACGACGGGATACATGATCATGTTTTTCTTTTTCAGGGATTTCACCTGCAGAAGAACAACCCGGGAAAAGAGACATTTTCCGGAGGTGACAGCCTTATTTCCTTTACTGTAAATTATTCCTACACCTATAACAGCGATCTCACTCCTTCATCCAAAACAGGACAACTGCAGTATACGGCAGGCCCCGATGCAGGTAAGACGTTTCAGACAAATGCCACGTACACGTATTATTGACCTTGTAATTATTGACGTTTTCAGGAAAAAACGCTCAACTCCAGCAGTACAATTTCGTTATTCCGCTGCTCGACAGGAAGTTCTTCGCTGTCCGGGGTTTTAAAATATCCTGCGATCCGGAATCCGGTGCTTTGATAATAGCTTACAAGGCCTGTATTGGCAGCCCAAGTATCCATCCGTATATAAGGTAGGTGGCTGATAAGACATAATTCCTTCACCCAGTCGAGAACCGTTCTGAACAGATGCATCCCCCGAAATTGTGGATTTACTACCATCCTGTGAAGGTAGATTGCATCCTGACGGTCCCTTTCCCTCCAAATGATCCTGTCGGAATAACAAATGCTGAAGAGATAAGCGATTTCATTTTGAATCATCAGTTTAAACTGCGTCTTCCGGTCAATCTCCGTTTCGAACAGAGACCTCGTGTAACCGCGCCATACGGGTCCCTGTTTGTTTTGCTGATAGATGATCGCCTCATCAAACAGCCGGCAGATTAAATCAATATCCTCCTTTTCGGCCGGAATAATATGATCCGAATATTCCCGATGAACAGACTGTCTTCTTATGACCGGTCTATGGTTCATATGCCCGTTCCCATTTTAGATGCCGCACCAAAAGGGCCTTGTAAAAACAAGGCCCGGGACTGTTGTATTTGGACAGTCACATGAGAAGATGAAATATTTTTGAAGGAACGGATAAAAAATCTATTCTTAATGTAGATACTATTATCAATTTTTACATGCATATAAGTATGAATGGTAAAATGCTTATTTAATTTTTCCGCTTCGCCTCCGGTGAAAGTATGAGTGGTAAAATGACTGTTTCATTGGAATTTTCTCAGACCATCAGCTTTCCTTCTATCACAGAAATCGCCTGGCCGGATATCAGAACCCGGTGACTATTCACCGCCAGCTTTAGTTCCCCGCCCCTTGGCGATGCCTGATACGCTTCCAGTTTATTTTTGCTTAGTCTTTCTGCCCAAAAAGGACCGAGACTGCAGTGTGCAGAACCGGTTACCGCATCTTCAGATACGCCATCAGGTCCGGCGAAGTATCGTGATATAAAATCGTATCGCGATCCTCCGCGGCCACGGGCTGTGATGATACACTGGTATGGCAGGAGGCGCTGAAAATCCGGGACATATTCCCTGACAGCTGCTTCGGTTGTCATCTCGATCAGCCACTTGCCCTGCGTCCTGAAAGCGCCCCTCACATGCGAAGGAAAGCAGGCTTTCAGTTCTTCGGGCATCTCCTGTGGCTCACTGGTGTAGGAAGGAAGGTCGATCGTTATCCAGCCATCCTCTGCACTTGCCCACAGGTCGCCTTTGCCCGATTCAAAATGAAGAGGGTGTTTCGCCTTCGCCAGTCCCTTCGTAAATAATACGTGCGCTGTTGCCAGCGTCGCATGGCCGCAGAGAGAAAGCTCGTGCTTTACCGAAAACCAACGGATGGCAAATGCTCCATTGACGGGCCATGCGAAAGCGGTGGCGGGAAGACTATTTTGTGTTGCCAGTTTCTGCATGAAGGCAGGCTCCATCGCAGATCCGGCAATGACAACACCCGCTGTATTGCCGGTAAATGGTTTGCCGGCAAATGCGTCTACCTGAAAAAAACTGTTCATGGTTCAAATGTTTCTTATCCAAAGGTCAAAAACATCTCTGTACCGGTACAGACACAGATATAGAATTTTAAACCAGTACAGATATCATCTGTTCTGGTCTGTTTTTATTAAATTGTATCTGTATTTATTACCGGCCCTTCATCAACTTTACAGACTACAAACCGAACGTAATGGCAGAGATACACGACATCATCCTACCACCGGAGGAAACGCTGGATCCGGAAGACTTTGAAGCGTATAGAAAACTCGGACATCAAATGGTGGACGACATGATTCATTTTATGAAGGATCTGCGTGCACAGCCGGTCTGGACCAAACCTCCGCAGTCCCTGAAAGAATTTCTCCGGGAAGAACTCCCGGAGGAGGGCAGACCGCTACAGGATATTTACCAGGATTTCCGGACTAAGATTTTGCCTTATAGAAAAGGGAATGTCCATCCCCGCTATTTTTCATGGGTGGAAGGAAACGGTACTTTTTCCGGTGCCCTCTCGGATTTCCTGACATCTGTGATGAATTCCAACCTGGGAATCGGCGATCATGCGGCCGTATACCTGGAGCAGCAGGTGCTCTCGTGGTTCAAACCGCTGATGGGATTCCCTTCCACCAGTTCCGGCGTGTTTACCGATGGCGGATCCACCGCCAACCTCACGGGCCTCATCGTGGCGCGCAATACCTTTCGCGACGGGATCACTAAAAAACGCGGAGTAAACAGCATTCCCGGGCACCTCACACTCTATTGCAGCGCGGAAACCCATAACTGTATTTTTAAAGCGGCTGAGATCATCGGCATAGGGTCGGACTATGTTAGGAAAATTGCTGTCAATGAACGATTCGAAATAGATATTACACAGCTGCAAAATCAGATTCAGGAAGACAGAAAAAATGGTCTGACGCCCTTTTGCCTTGTCGGGAATGCAGGCACGGTAAATACCGGCGCCATTGACCCTTTGTCCAGTTTGTCAGAGATAGCCAGGAAAGAAAATATGTGGTTTCACATCGATGGCGCCATTGGTGCGCTGCTGAACATGCTTCCTGAATTCCGGGAAGCGCTCAAAGGGATGACAGAGGCCGACAGCATCGCTTTTGATCTGCACAAATGGCTGTATGTTAATTACGGTTCGGGCTGTGTACTCATCCGCGATGGCGAACTCAACAGAAAGGCTTTTATACAGAAAGCGAATTACCTGGCCGCCCATGAACGCGGGCTCTCGGCCGGACCGGAAAGCTTTTCCAACTTCGGGCTTCAGCTTTCCCGTGAATTCCGTTCCCTGAAAGTGTGGATGAGCCTGCAGGAACACGGGATAGACAAATACAGGAGGCTGATAAGACAGAATATCGCGCAGGCGGCATATGTCGAAAAGCGGATACGCCAGACACCAGGGCTGGAAATGCTGACTCCCGTAAATCTGAATATCGTCTGTTTCCGTTTTAATCCGGGAAATTCCGAAAACCTGCCGCTCGACCTGCTGAATAAAGAGATCCTGATGCGTTTGCAGGAGGAAGGCATTGCGGCTCCTTCGTATACCTATATCCATAACCAGTATGCGATTCGCATGAACATTACCAATCACCGCACGGAAACAGAAGACCTGGATGCGGTAATCGAACATACTGTAAGGCTCGGGCATCAGGTGCTGGCAGCAAACTTTATTTACGAACAGGATGAGGTTGAAAAAAAATAAACCGACACCGCTTCTTTACGAGAAGATTGCGGACAGCCTCGAGCGGCAGATCCGGCAGGAAGTGCTGCGGGCAGGAGATAAACTGCCTTCGGTACGCATGGTCTGCCGCCAGTACCAGGTAAGCATGAGCACAGCCCTGCAGGCTTACTATCAGCTGGAAGCGAAATCACTGATCGAAGCAAAGCCGCAGTCAGGATATTACGTTTGTTATACCCTGAAAAACTGGCCTTCCTTACCTCAGCCGAGCCGGCCGCCGTTGCTCACCAGGGCTCAGCCGGTGGATGAAGTCGTACAAAAAGTTTATGCCGGGTTGGCCAACAGGAACCTGACCATGTTTTCAATGGGCGTACCCGCCGACGAACTGCTTCCACTGGCGAAACTGAACAAAGGATTGATCAGGGCCATGCGCAGTCTGCCCGGCAATGGCACAGAGTATTCTCCTGCCCAGGGTAACGAAAAACTAAGGCGCTATATCGCGCAGAGCGCTCTTCGTTGGGAAGGACGGCTTACGCATCACGATCTGGTCATTACGTCCGGTTGTAGCAATGCCCTCGCGCTGTCACTGATGACCGTTACCTCACCTGGCGACACGATCATCGTGGAGAGCCCCGCTTTTTTTGGCATCCTCCAGATCGCACGCAACCTGCAACTGAAACTGCTTGAACTTCCAACAGATCCCAGCAAAGGGATTGAACTGGATGCGCTGAAAACTGTGCTGGAGAAAAGGAAAATTGCGGCCTGTATTCTCATGAGCAATTTCAACAACCCGCTTGGAAGCACCATGCCGGATGAACATAAAAAAGAAGCCGTGGCCCTGTTCACAAAGCACGGCGTACCCCTGATCGAAGACGACATTTACGGAGAAACTTATTTTACCGGCAAGCGACCAAAGACCTGCAAATCCTATGACCAGGAAGGCTGGGTGTTATGGTGCAGTTCCGTGTCGAAGACCCTGGCGCCCGGATACCGTGTGGGATGGGTGGCGCCGGGAAGATTTTTCGATGCCCTGTATAAAAACAAGCTCTTTCAAAATCTTTCTGCCTCCACGCTGATCGAAGAAACGGTAGCCAACTTTTTTGAAAACGGACGCTATGACAACCACCTGCGGGGCTTCCGGAAAGCGCTGCACACGAACTGTCTTCAGTATATCCGTGCCATCACCGAATACTTTCCGGAAGACACCAAGGTAACACGTCCTGAAGGCGGCTTTTTTTTGTGGCTCGAATTGAACAGACGCATCGACACTGTAGAATTATTTGAAACCGCCCTCAGGCAAAAAATAAGCATTGCACCCGGCCGCATCTTCACGCTGCAGAACCAATTCGATCATTTTCTCCGGCTGAGTTATGGCATGCCCTGGAGCAGCCGGATAGAACAATCGTTGAAGATCCTGGGCAGGATGGTGAGGGTTTAGCAGAGAAATTCTATTTTCCCCGGCGCCTGCCGTTTCCGGTTTTTGAAGCTGGCTTCCCGTTTTTCTTTTCGAGCCCTCTCACAGTCAGCAATTCGTCTGCCACTGAAACATTAAGTCCGAGGCTGTCCAGCAGGCCGGTCAGTTCCTCTTCGCTGATGTGGTATTCTTTAAGAAAATTCTTCACATGCGGATCGCCCTGGGCAAGGATCGGAATATTGGCTACATTCTGCAGCCAGGATACGGCAACGCTCATAGCACGTCCTTCATCCAGTCCCGCCTTCTGAAGTGTTCCTCCCAAATCATCTGCCATACGGGATCCCCAATGGCGCAACATTCTTTGAATATAACCTCCCCATTTTTTCCGGACCTGCAGAATAACGCTGATCACGAGTTTGATGGCAATTTCCGCTTTCTCTTCATCCACACCCGTCTGGATCAGTACGCGCTGCATGAACTGGTATTGCTCATCTCCAAAATTTCCCGTGGGAAGTCCGGAGATCATTCCCAGCTGGTTAAGCGCCGATACCGATGCGCCCGCCTTTTTAGCATCCATGCCGACGGAAAGGAAAAGCAGTTCTATGAGTTCCGCGAGCCGGTCTGACTCAAACTCCCAGGGATATTCCTGCAGGAATTCAGAACCTGAATGATAGAGGCCCAGCAATTCCGAACTGAGGCCGTTTTTAGATTTTACAGACATAAAGAGATTTTTTGAGTTTTGTAGTTACTTATCTTCTTCCCATAGGACGTGAAACCGGTCTCGGAGCTGGCCGGGGTGCCGCCCTGCGGATGGTATTCATCGAACTGCCCAATTTTTGCGGATTCAGTTTCCGGTTCATCAACGACATCGAACTTGCCGGTTTCGGCATCGGTTTGGGCGCGCTCAGTTTCCGGTTCATCAGCGACATATGAGATGCGGAAGAGGATTTGATTCCCGTCTTTGGCATGCTGAGTTTGCGGTTCATCAGCGACATCGTGTTGTTCTGCGGCTTGACGAGCGCCGATTTAAATTTCGAACCAAGGGTGTGAATCTCCATTTTCGAAGCCAGCACCGTGGCGCCATGTTTTATATGCGGCCCCGCCTTTTGCTTTGAGCCATGGAACTGGGTGTTCCGCGACCCTGTCGCTGATTTGGGCGAAACAGCCGTTTTACCAGTCATTGCGGACTTGAGAAATCCTGAAGGAAGCGTTGTATAAATTCCCGTTCCTTTTACAGAATTTAAAGATCCCGTCTTGGCAGGAGGTACAACGGCCTTCGCAATATTTTTTACAGAATGTTCGATGGACGCTCCGAGATGCGCCACCTCTGCACCGTGTTCCGCCAGCTTCACGGCGCTGATGATATTCTTTGCAGCGCCAGCTGCCCCCAGGGCACGGGAAACGGGGCCAAGCCCTGTTGCCATGGTGGCCAGTTCAAAGGCAACGCCTTTTGCGCTGTGAGGTGCCAGATCAGCTGCCGCTTCGCCAATGGCAGCTAAAGCCGACATAAATTTTCTGCCTTCGTGCATATACCGGGAAGACGCCGAACCGTAGTCCTGTATGGCATCTCTTCTCCATTTACCCCAGGTATCTAATTTTTCATGTTCGCTCATAGATTAAGTTTTAAAAGTGAATAAAAAAATTTATGTATGGTTGTCCTTTTTATGACTGAAATACAAACTGACACCGATCAGAAATATTCCCAGCGCGAAATACAGGAGGTCTATGGCGCTGGATGCATTGGACAGCGTGTTTTGAAAATACTTTACTATCAGGATCAGCAAAACCAATTTTGAAAGACGGTCTTTCAGATCGTCAAGATTCTGTATGACCAGTATTTTCGAAGCCGATTTGCTGTTTTCTGCGGCGTCGATCCGGCTGATGAATAGTTCATAAAGGCCAAATCCGAAAATCAGCATCATGGTCGCAAGGAGATATCCATCAATCACCTCGACACAGCCGGTCACCAGTGTATTTCTAATGTCCTCCAGTTCTTTGTCCTCGTGTTGCGAAAAATAAATAAGCACCTTATGCGTAAATTTTATGGTATCTACTGTCGCCATGGCAAACATTCCAAAACCACATACGAGTGAGGCCATAATGGCTACCAGCACAATCAGGCGGCTGCCCCAAAGCATTTTCTCAAAGCCGGCTTCTATTTTCATTTTTTCAGTTTTTGGTTTTACTAGGCGGTCAATTCCTCTTCAGGCTGTTCCCAGGCGCCACTACTTTTCTGTTGTATAACCGCATTTAATTCGCTGCTGAGACTTTTGATTTCCTTCCATGTAGAGAGTCCTTTTAATACCAGGGTCTTGTTTACGGCATACCCTCTATGGTCGGGAATCGAAAATTTCAAAATCAGTTTGCCGTCGTTCGTCAATCTGTTCCAGAGTCCCTGTCTTGGGCTGACTTCTGACAGATGATATAGAGGATAACTTTTAATCGAATTTCCCAGGTAACCACTTTCTACCGAAAGGATTCCATCGTTACCGAAAGTCACAATGGTTCTCCTGATTCTCAGGATATAGATCAGCAATACAATGATGAATCCCAGAAAAAGCAGGAATCGTTCAAGACCGTATTTGTTTCCATAGTAACTCCGGTTGCCCATATTGAGCAGGATTTCGTTGGAAAATGCCAGTATGATAGATCCGAAAATCAGGATACGCAGAATATTTCCAAGATAAGCTGAGAGGCGCAGGCGGATCTCCTGGTTGGGTTGTAGTGCCATGATATTATAATTTATATTTTAAGTGAATGGTTGCTTTTGAATTTCCACGTAATAAGGTCAGCCCGCATGCCAGGTTTCTGCGAAATGGCCCTGGGATATGGAGTGAATAATGAAATAAGCATTTCCAATTAGATAAAGCAGCAGGATCACCTGGGCGACGATCATATCCCATTTGCGGGAACTAAATGTTTTGTAACGCTTTCCGATCCGAAGTGAAACAATCGTGGCGCCAATGGTGGCAAGTATGAATAGCAGGGTGAGTGCATGCAGCGCGTCCACTAAAGTGAATGTGGTGGAATCAGGAAGCGAAGACTCTACTATATATTTATTGCCGATGGTGGCGAACAGTGCACCGACACTTAGCTGAAACCGGGAATCGAAATTTTCCGGCTGAATATAAAAGCAGACATATGAAATAAGAAACGCGACATACATGCCAAGGAACATTTTCCAGAAAAGTCTCCCGGGAGATTTACGGACGATTCCTACCCTGACCTTATAGGCACTGTAGGTGACACTGGGCCTGAATGGTGTGTCGCCGAAATTGGTATTGTATACGGAATTACCGGTTAGAATGTTTAAGGTGTCAATGTTCCAACCAGCCAGGCTATATTTCACCCGGTTACCAATATGCCCTCCCAGGCTGTCCTGCACAAAGATCAGGGAGTCTTTGTCGAACTGTGAACTTTCGATTGTTAACCACAATGTTTGTTTATCAAAAGGAAAACACTCGATCTTCCAGGAATCCTTCATAACGCATTGTATTTTCATCAGCATTGAAACCTGGTCTTTAGAAGAATCAACATTGCTGAATTCGCAGGTATGGGTTTTCGCGTTTGGTATCTCGAGGTATTTTGAAAAATTCAGTTTTTTATTCCTGTATTTCATCCAAAGCCAAAAAGTGATGCTGTATTCCCTTTCAATGAAGTCAATATTATGTATGCTGGTAATGTAAATCCCCACCTGGACGGTATCCGGGATTACCTGTTCCGGCGGGGCGGGACTTCCGGCAACCGCAGTCAGGGATAAGCAAAGGATTCCGGCTATAATTAAAGTCTTTTTCATATTGGTATTATGAATGCGATTAGGTTTAAGCGTGGGCAAAGAATCGTTTCTATCAACCTGGTCAGCTACTGATTTGCAGTCGGGTGCGGAGCCTGTCCAGGAAAAGTTCTTCACTGTCGCTGATTGAATCCTTCAGTCCTGCAAAAGCCAGCCAGTCTTCCGTAGAAGAGTTTGCAATGGCGATGGCATAATCCAGGAGAAAATGTTTGATCAGCCGCAGCGTTTCGGGCCCTTCTCCTTTTTCAATGATGAACATTGATACATTCACTATATCATCCGGGATCCTGTCATCGATTTCTGGAAACTCTTCTTCACAGAACGCGGTTACAAATTCGTTTGCGCGGTAAGCCGCGGTCAACAGATCAGACCTCTTCTGTACCATTTCAAATTCTCTGTACTGCTGTATACTGTCCCGCCAGAAGTTGACAGATGCGAGGATAATTCCCTTTTCAACATATTGCCTCAGGCATGCCAATAGGATGTAGTCTTCCTGGTATTTCTCTTTCAGGTTCATGTGTAAGTGAAATTTAGATTTGATGCCGGAAGCTTAACTGAATAGTAGGCGGAAAATGACCCCACAGTAGAAACTGCGGGGGTATCGAATTGCTATCCACGACTATTCATTTAGTCCAGTAACTAATTAGTCGCAGAAATAAAATGAAGGGAAACAGAATAGAAAAAATACCCGGAGAGGACCCCTTGTTCGAAGCTATGGCCATGGCGAAGCCACCATCAGGCCTGCCTTTGGGCATGGGGTTAAATGATCATTTAATTTAGAAAACCGGTCAGGATCATCAAAGCTACTGTGGAAGAAATCCGTTGAACTTCATCCATTCACCAAATCTCTCCATCCACTGGTCAACGGGAAGATTTTGTTTCTTCATACCGAAACCATGACCGCCTTTTTCATAAAGATGAAGTTCGGCTGGCTGTCTTGCCGCCGTCCATTTCTGATATATGCGAATGCTGTGTGAAGCGAGGCCGAGCTGATCGTCCGAAGCGGCTGCTATGAATGCCGGAATGCGGCCGGACGGCACATGGCTAAGAAATTCGTCGGGCACATAGGCATAGATAGGCGCTATGAAAGCAGGCAGAAGAGAATCCGGAGCCTGGCTGACCACGCCCATCGTGACGGTTCCGCCGGCGGAAAAGCCCATCATTCCAATACCGTCTTTTTTGATCTTATATTCCTGCGCATGTTGACGGACCCAGCTGATGGCTTTCATTCCATCGGCAACGGCCAGCGGCACGACAGCGGCTACCAGCGAATCCGTCTTTTTGTTTTGCAGGCCGGCAATCATATCCATGACCGGGTTCTTCGTCTTACTGTGAACGAGTCTGTACTTTAGCACAAAGACCGTGACGCCTTTCGACTGAAGCCAGCGTGCCGGATCTGCGCCTTCCCTGTTTACGGACAAGGTATAGAATCCACCACCCGGTGCAATCACTATAGCGGTTCCGTTTGCCTTTCCCGTCTCCGGCTCGTAAACAGTAAGAGTGGGCTGAACCACGTTATAAACCTGTGGCGCCTGAAACACATTCGAATCCTGCACCGCTTCTGTCCAGTCCCAGTTTTCTGAACCCGGAGGTTTGCCACTATACAGCCCGATCACCTTTTGCGCTTCCACCTGCATGGCAAGCACTGTAATGGTGAGGAATATGGAAAACCCCCGAAGTATTTTATTGCCAATCATGGTTTTATCTGGTTATTGCTGTACTCCTCCCTGCCAGGTTGCCTCAGGTAGCATTCCCGGAGTCTGGTGATCATGCAATCACCGGGCCTGCTCATGTTGCCTGCCCCATTCATGAATTATTAACATTGGTAAGAAAGGGTTTACATTAAATTTGATTGCACAGGTTATCCTGTAAAAGTCAAAATTATATGCCAAAGACAAATAAAGCCGGCAAGGCTTCAAAAAAGCAGGTTCGAAAAGATATCTCTTCCAGGCTAAGTGCGGCGCTTGAGGAATTTATCCCGGCTGTCGGGAAAAAGCGAATGGAGTCAGTAATTAAGAAATTTACCAGGGTCCTGAGCCGTAAACTGAAAAAATCAGATAAGCCGGAAACCAAAAAGGACAAGAAGAAGCCTTTAAAAAATGTAAATGCTCCGCGCGATCAAAAATCAGCAGGGCAAAAGCCGGGAATCATAGAAGCGGTATAGGCATTCGCAGCCTTAGTCATCTTTTTTCGCCTGTACATTCACGAATGCGGCGCGACGTGGCGGAGGTACGGGCGAATTTTCTCCCCTGACTGCTTTCCAGATAACTTCTGTAAACAAATGGTCGGGAATACGGTCTTCTCCGGAAAAATCAAACCCTTCACTTTTCTGCTGCCAGACACTTCTCTGTGTATTCCGCGCATTGATATCGGTCTGTAGTGGTTTGGTATCAAAAGGCGTGAGATCGGCCTGCTTTGAAAAACACCTCCAAATAGGTTCAGCAGCGGCGTCGTACTGGCTCATCGGGGGAAGTCCGAGGATCAGTTCAATGGTCCGCAACACTGATGTGGTGGAATACATGGTATGGTCTGTATAGTGCCGTTTGACATATCCGCCTGCTATATACGCGGTACTGCGGTGTGCATCCACATGGTCAGGCCCATCCTGTGCATCGTCTTCCAAAATAAACACCACCGATTCTTTCCAAACCGGGCTCCGGCTGAGATAATCCACAAACATGCCGACGGCCAGATCGTTGTCGGCGCAGTGGGCAAAGGGGGTTGGCCGGCCCAGGGATAGTCCCTCCGTATGGTCGTTGATGATCCGCAGCGTGTTTAATCTCGGCAGGGCATGATGAGCCACCAGGGAATCGAAATCTCTTTTCCACTGTCCCACCCTTGTGGTGTCCCTGACATGCTGATCCCAGCTGGTATAATAAGGACAGAAATGATCTTTCAGAATGGGAATATTTGGTTTGTAGTCGTCCGCAAATTCGCCGTAGGTCCGATAGCTGATTCCTGCCCGGGCACAATAGTTCCAGATAAATCCATCTTTATTGTTAGCTATGGCGCGGCCGCCCTCCCCATCATAGGTGCCCCCGCGGCCACCGTAGCTGGTAGGCCATGTTTTTTCAATGTAGTCGGTAGCATATCCGCCCATGCTCCAGTTATGTCCGTCTGCGCTGACTTCGGCATCTACATAAAAATTGTCAAGCAGTACAAACTCCTTAGCCAGGGCGTGCAGATTGGGAGTAATTTTCTCCCCGAAGAGACAAAGACTGCTGTCGCCATTCCCTCCCGGGAGATCTCCCAGCACCTGGTCGTAGGTCCGGTTTTCTTTTATAATGTAAAATACATACCGGACGGGCGATGAATCACCAATATGCATCGGCACCGGGTTGCCTTCTTCCCCATGAGAACTGAGCTCATTCTTTTTATTGTAGGGAGTATTTTCATATACGACGCGGGAATATTCCGCCAGCTTGGCCTGCTTTGGAATATGAAACATGCTCAGCGTACCTGTAAATAACCCCCCGATATATTCAGATTTAACCGCCGATTTCTGAAAGGAAATATTCTCGCTGGCCGTATCAAAGGGATGGTAGCCGGGATTGGGGAATGAACTAAATCCTTTTCCGTTGGCAACGAAAACCCTGTTGCCCACGACTCTCACGCTGGTAGGATACCAGCCTACAGGAATAAACCCAATTGACTTTGATGCACCGGCATGACTGACATCAAAGACGGCAAGGCAGTTATTGTCTGCATTGGCAATAAAGAGGGTCTTGTCGTCTTCTGTTATGGCCACTCCGTTGGTTGTGGAACCGGCGGGTGATTCGGGGTATAGGGATGCATTGAGGGTTTCGATTGTCTTTTCGGTTGCCCGGTTTATGACCGAAACTGAATTGTCGTTTGCATTGGCGACAAAAAGCAACCGTCCGTTATGAGAAATACACAGGTCGTTGGGGTGATCTCCCACTTTTATCCGGTTGACGATTTTCCCTGCTTTCGTATCAAATACCAGGAGGCTGCCGCCACCCCAGAGAGATATGTATAATTTTTTCTTATCCGGTGAAAGCAGACAGGTAAATGCCTCCGCGCCGAGGGGAAATGTCTGCGATTTTTTTGTTTTCAGGTCTACCCGGTACAGTGCATTGTCTTCCTTAGTAACAACGTAAAGAATATTTGCCCCGTCGTCCAGCTGTATGCCGGCCGGAGAAATTTTTACGGGCCATTTCTCACCCAGCCTGATCTGATCTTCTTCCTGAAGTGTGCGGTTCACGATTCCATACTTCACTATAAGGTTATCATTCCCCCCGGATGCATACAGATGCTTTTCGTCTTTGCTGAACGCGAGGCCCAGCCAGCTTTCGGGAATTATTTTCTCAGACAGCATTTTGCCGGAGGCCGCGTCGATGAGTTGAATCGACTGGGTGCTTTGTCCGTTGTTGGTAACCGCAACCCATTTCTTGCCAGGAGAAACCTGGAGGTTCAGGGGAAGGTCTCCCAGCAATACCGACCTGCCGAGCGGTGTCAGGCTCCAGCCATTGGGCAATTTGATCCGGCGCGCAAGGGTATCCGTTTGCGCCAAAGCCGCACAAGTGACAAGCAGTAAGAGAATGGCAAGGGCAAAACGCGATCCCCCCTGAACTAATTTACAACTAAGAACCATAGATTAAATTTAGTAACGATTCCGGGATAATAAGGGTATACCCATTCACCATCATAATGCCTGCCAAAAAGGATTTCGATATGTATATGGGTCCAATGTTCAGGGAGATTTTCTTTTTTGGCTGGGCGATTAAAAAAATCGCCTTGATCTAACGGTATCCAATTTAATCCAGTCAGCTATCCTGTGTACCTGTAGTACCTGTTGAAGAAAAATAGCGCGGAGAAAATAAATAACATCGACGTAAGCCATATCATGGTTCCGGAAACCAGTCCAAGAAAAACAACAAAGAAGAGTATCACCACGATCTTTAAAAAGGATTTCCTTTTCCTGATGCCAAGCCAGTGCAGGCTGTTGAGCAGGAGCAATAAGCCATAGCTGAATAATATCAGCAAAATGCCCGCGTTCCAGGACAGAAACCGGGGAACCCGGGAAGCGGTAAGCAGGATCTCAGGCGTCAGGAGCAGGAGATAGAAAATGGCATACCCTCCGAGCCTTCTGCCTAATGTCACCGGAAGGCCACGATAAAAGCTGAGTCTCTCATCTTCCATTTTTCCGAGGAGAAAAATGAGCATCCCGTGGCCCAGCATTGCCGTGCTGTAAAAAAGAACAGACATAGCCTGTACGCGGCCATCTTCCAATCCATTCCCGATCGCATATTGCAACATCAGGCAGGAATAGATTTTAGTAACAAGAAACAGCGTCTTTCTCTCCGACAGGATATAGCGGAGTAAAAAAGAAGCGTAGGAATTTCTTCCGGGAAAAGGCATCCTCCACCGAAATCCTAATATGCGCTGTCCCGACTGCCGGATCAGCCATGTATAGTAAAAAGCGCTGGCAAACAACATGGCGAGATTAACTAAACATACGATCGCTGTATATCCATACCAGGCATGACGTAGGCCGACAATTATGACCGCAATCAAATACAGCAGCACCGGCATATAAAGCCAGAGCTGGATCGT
>Ga0207691_10000598_pt1 | contig 36031 bp, 37 predicted proteins | sample KBSM13metaG_FD_184327 | JGI IMG/M metagenome (GOLD analysis project Ga0207691, IMG submission 184327) | Miscanthus rhizosphere microbial communities from Kellogg Biological Station, Michigan, USA - KBS M1-3 metaG (SPAdes) (version 2) | ecosystem: Host-associated > Plants > Roots > Rhizosphere >...
CACGCGGCGCGTCACGCGGCTGCCCAAGACCCAGGCGAACACCAGGCTGAACAGCACCACACCGCTGACCAGGCTCGTGCTCACGGTCAGCGAGCGCTGGGTAGCGCGGTACTTTTGCAGGGCTGCCGAGCGCACCTGGTCGTTCAACGTCAGCTCGATGCTGGCCAAGAGTGCCAGCTTCTGCTTGCCGAGCTCGAACCACTCGTCCGGGTTGACGGCTAGCTCCTCCTCGGTGGTCTCCAGCGCCGTGCGACGCAGCTCGAGCAGCCGCTTGGTCGCGGCCGTAGCCATTGCGCGATCATAACTCTTCTGATGCTCGACCGCGGCCGTGGTGCGAAATACGTCCGCGTAGATGTCGAGCTCGGAGATCAACGATACGAGGTCGCGGTAGCTGCCGGGCGGGAACTCCCCCTGCGCAAAAACATGTGCCAGCAGCGCGTGCTCGCGGCTCATGCGCTCTTCCAGCTGGAGCAGGGAAACGAGCGAAGTAATGCTGCGTAGCAGCTCGCCGTCGTCACTCAAGTCCGTCAAGCCCGCGATGGCACGGACGAAGGCTTGGATGGCCGCGCGATGCAGCGCGAATACTTGGTCGATGCCCGCTTCGCCCGTCGCGACTTTGGCGCGCAATGCAGGCAGCTCCTCGAGCCTTCCCTGAGCCTCCGAGAGCGGTCCAGCCAGGCGCGGCGGTAGGCGCGATACGTCGCGCGCTTTCAAGAATGCGTCGAGCCGGGCCAGCTCCCGATCGCTGGCTCGAACGCGTTCCTCGGTGTCACGCAGCACGGCGCTTTCGGCCAAGGAACTGCCGGGCTCCGTCGTCGGGCTCGCCGCACCCTGGGCCGCTTGGCGATGGATCCCGAGCGAGAGTGCCTCGGAGGCGCGCTCGAGCTGCAGAGCGTGGACCGTGCTGGTCATCTGCGCCGACAATTCGGCCAGGCTCTCGATCGAGCCGAGCGCCTCCGCCTTCTGAGCCTGAAGCCGGGCACCGCTGACGATCTGAAGCGCGAGCAGCAGCGCCCCGACCATGGGGACCCCAGCCAGCAACCCGAGCTTGTGCCGAATCGACAGGTTCACGCCTCGACCCCAACGACTATCACTCGGGAACTCCTAACCCTGGTAGAGCCGGCAAATAGGCCGAGCTCGTGCGCTCCACGCCCAGCCGGACGCCAGAAACGCCCGTTGAGGGGGCGACAGACGAAAAGAATCCGTCCAACATAGTTCCACCGCGGTCATAATAGGAACGCCGAAACGACGGTGGCTCTGAATCCGCGATAACAGCGGCCGTATCGATCGACTAGCCCGAGGAGCCGACGTGGAGAGAGCTGAAAATTCCCACATTCCCAAGAAGCCTGGCCCGTATCCGCTGGTCTTCATGCGTTTTCGGCCAGCCTGGGCGTACATCGACGGCATCCGCGAGTTTGGCCGATTCTTTTGTCAGACCACTTTTGGTACGCAAGAGCTGGCCGACCGCGCGTGCGTGGTGATCCAAGAGACGCTCGAGAATGCCGTGAAGTACTCGAGCAATTCGGCGGACAGCGAGCTCGAGCTCTCGATCGAGAGTGACGGGGCGAACATCGAGTTCTCGATCTCGAGCCGGCCCGATGCCTCGCACCTGAGCAGTTTGCGCGAAGAGTTGATCGGTATTCAAACGCTCGATCCCGAGCAAGCATACTTGGCTGCGTTCGTGCGCGCGTCGAACGAACCGGAAGCATCCGCCCGCTTGGGCTTGGCGCGCATTCGCTATGAAGGGGGAGTCGAGTTGTCCATGAAAGAAGAGTCCGGCGGCCGCATCCGCATCACTGCCACAGGCAAGCTATGAGTCAGTTTACCGCTGTCCAAGTCCCCAAAGCAGAAACGGTGGTCATTTCCCTGACCGCGCCCAACCAGGTCAAGCTGTCTGGCACCATCACGCAAAAGGATCCCGCCCACGATTTGGCGGGCTTGTTCAAAGCGCTCCACACCGCCGCCATGGCCGACAAACTGGCTGAGGTGCGCGCGGACGTCTCGGGACTGACGTTCGTGAATTCGTCGGCCATTCGCCTGTTCGTTGATTGGGCCACCTGGGTGAAGAACGAGCGCGGGCATCGCTATACCTTGCGCTTCGTCACCAGCCGCAATGTCACCTGGCAGAAGACGAGCTTCATGGCGTTGATGTCGTTGGCGAAGGAAGTGCTCGCCATCGAGCATGTGACGTGAGCTCGTTCGATCGCAGCGCCTCGCCTTCCTCTTCTTCTCGACTCGCCGTCGCCGGCAGCTCGGGGGGAAGTCTGCGACCGGGTGACGGCGCAGTCTTGAGTGGGCGTACGCTCGTGCGGGTGATTTGCACAGGGGGCTCGGGCGCGCTCGAATACACGCACGCCTTCGTCAGCGCCTACGCGGCCGATCACTTACGCGGCGCGGTCGCCCCGCGGCTCAGCGTGGGCGCCTACGAGCTATTGTCCAATGCGCTGAATTTCGGCTCCATCTCGAGCGATATCGTGATCGAGCTGATCGAGTCCGAGACCATGATCGGCGTGCGGGTTTCCAACGAGGCCATCGCCGCACGCGTGTCCATGTTGACCGAGCACTTGCTCAAGCTCAAAACCAACGCCGAGCAGACGTTCTTGGAAGAGCTCCGTCGCTCGGTGACTGGCGGCATCCCGCGCCCGATGTTGGGGTTGGCGCGGGTGGCGCACGAGGCGGGGCTGGCCCTCGATCTGCAAGTCGTCGAGCGAAGAATCACGATGACGGCGCAATGCCGGCGTTGAAACAGCCCGCCCCGTTCGGCTCGCGGCGGGCTTCGGCCAGAGCCTGCCTTACTTATTGACCTCGAGCGCAACGTCCAGCGCGACGTCCTCCCCGACGACCACGCCACCGGCCTCGAGCGTCTTGTTCCATTTGAGCCCGAAATCCCCACGCTTGATCTTGCCTTTGAACTCCGCTCCGCGGACGTCCTTGCCCCACGGCGACTTGATCGGCTTGCTGAGCGTGCCGTCGAGGGTGACGCTCTTGGACACGTCGCGGATTTTGAGGTCACCGGTCACCTTGTACCCCTGACCCGCGCGCGCGATCTTGGTCGCGTGGAAGGTGATCAGCGGAAACTGCTTCGAGTCGAAGAAGTCGGGGCTCTTCAAGTGGGCATCGCGCTTGGCATCGTCGGTGTCGATCGAGTCGACCTTGATCGATACGTCGACCGCGCTCTTGGTCAGGTCGGCTTCATCCAACATCACCTTGCCGCTGACGTCCTTGAAGCGACCGCTGACACTGCTCACGACCAAGTGAGAAATCTTGAAGCCGACGTGGGAGTGGGAGGCGTCGATCGCCCATTCAGCGGAGTCAGCGCTGGCGGCAGAGGCGACGAGCAGCGTAAATAGTAGTGCGGGAATTGCGCGCATGGTGAAAATCTCCTTGGGGATTCGGGTGATGCCAGCCTTTGGCCGCGGGCGTCGATCCGGAAGCCCCCCCCGCGCACTGCCGCCGTTGCGCGCACGCTCCGGCCCCCCGCTGCCCGGACATTGATTGGCCGGAGCACTGAACAACCGTGTAGATTTCGGAGGGCGACCGCGGTACTGCTTTGCGAGTGGAGACCGAGGCCAATGTCGAGCTCGCGCAGTTGGACGCCGTTCAGTGGCTGCGGGGTCTGCCCAGTGACTCGCTCGATTTGCTGATCACCGATCCCCCCTACGAGTCGCTCGAGAAGCACCGTGCGGTAGGCACCACCACTCGCCTGAAGGTGAGCGCCGCCTCCAGCAACCCCTGGTTCACGGTCTTTCCGAACGCGCGCTTCCCGGAGCTATTCAGCCAGGTCTATCGGGTTCTGAAGCCGAACAGTCACTTCTACCTGATGTGCGATCAGGAAACCGCGTTCATCGCCAAACCCATGGCCGAAAGCGCAGGCTTCAAGTTTTGGAAGCCGCTGATTTGGGATAAAGCCACAATCGGCATGGGCTATCACTACCGGGCTCGTTATGAGTTCGTGCTGTTTTTCGAAAAGGGCAAACGCAAGCTCAATGATCTCGGCATCGCCGACGTGATCACCGTGCCTCGCGTGCGCGGCGGCTACCCCGCCGAGAAGCCTTCCGCGCTCAGCGAAACGTTGATTTTGCAGAGCAGCGCCGCCGGAGACATCGTGGCCGATCCGTTCATGGGCTCCGGCTCGGTGGGCGCGGCCGCCTTGAAGTTGTCACGCCGCTTCCTGGGCAATGACGTCTCGGACTCGGCCCTGGCTCACGCTCGGGCCCGCTTCGCCTTGCTGGGAGGCCAAGAAGGAGCAGTCCTTCCGCCCGCCGCGGAGTCAGCCACCGGACAGCGACGCCTGTCCTTGGTCTTGCCATGACCGGCAACGAATACGCCGATCTGATCGCCTCCTATTTGGTCAAGAACTTCTCGGCTCGCGGCGTCACGGTTTATCGCGAGGTTTCGCTGGGCAAGACCATCATCGGCAAGAACCGGCACGTCGACATCTTCGTGCTGCATGCGGAGTCGGACCACGCGCTGGCCATCGAGTGCAAATACCAAGATAGCGCCGGCACGGTGGATGAGAAGATCCCGTACGCCATCCAAGACATGCAGGCCATGGGCATGTCCGTGTGCTTGGCCTACGCAGGCAGCGGCTTTTCGGACGGCATCCTGCACATGCTCGCCGGCTGTCCCATCGCCGCCTCCTGCCTGCCACCGCCGACGCTCGAGCCCACCCGGGAAACTCGCGAGCTCGACGTTGCCGTCGCCATGGCCTTCAAGTGGTGGGACCTCGCGGTCCAAAACAAGAAGCCGTTCACGTTGGCTTCACTGGCACCCGTGACCGTGCACACCAGCTCCGGCGGCCCTGCACCGAGCCCAGTTAAATAAGTCGCTCAGCGCACCAGCACCCGCGCGTACAACAGCGCGAAGCGCACTTCACCCAGACTCAATCCGGAGTGCTGAGCGATTTCCGGCACGCTGGGACGGCGACCGCTCACGGCCGAGAACGAGCGCACGGTGGCGAGCACTTGCGCCAGAACCGCGGGCGGATTTTTGGGCTCTGCTTCCACCGCGTACCCAGCGGCTTCCAGAGCGTCGAAAATGGCCTCGATCTCGGCCATGGTGACCGGGGCAGCGCCAATCGCCTCAGACAGCTCGTCGAGCGAGACCGGCGTGTCGCCGGTTCGCCCGGTGAGCAAGCTACCGACAATCTCGGACACTAGAGACAACGTGGTCGTCATGCTGGTCGATGCGCACATCGTACCCCGTCCGCGAAACAGAGCGAAATGGCTATCGTGACGCGAGAGCCTGTTCCGTCGAGGGCGACCGAGATCGCGCGAGCGGGCAAAACGGCGAAACGGCGAAACAAGAACGAGACAGAGAGCAAGAACGAGACGGCGACAGAGTGCGACAGAGTGCGCGAGCGAGCACGCGAGTCGATCACGCGCTGCGTTGTTTGAGCCAACCGGCCGGGATCCTTTCGCGCTAATATTTGAAGTTAGGCGTTAGCGATGCAGAGCATCGCGCCGTCTTGGAGGAAACAATGTCTGAGTCGAGCGGTGCATCGTCAGGTCCCTTCGTGTCGGGTTTAGGCAAAGGTCGCGAGGCGTTCCACGCCGAAGTGACCGAGTTCGCGTTGCGCGTCGGAGAGCGCACGCCAGAAGACTTTTTACGTCACTTCTCCTGTCGCGCCATCATGCGCTCGCTCGAGGCTAGGCCGATGGAGCGCGCGCGCATCGTCAGCCAGTCGACGGGCGTGCACGAGAAGGTCGCGCACAAAATGTCGCCGGACGCTTCCGGTGAATCATTGCAGATCGCGCTCGACGAAGGTGTCACCACCGCCGCCGCGATCGTGAAGCTATTTCAGCCCGACGACAAGCAGCGCTACCTCGAGCGCCACGCGTTGTGGGCATTCGATATCGAAGGCCAGCCGTGGAAGACCACGCCCGCCACCAAGAGCACGCACGACCGAGCCAAGTCCTACGTCGCGTACATCTTGGAGCGCGCCCTCGACAACTTGCTCGTTTCGCACGAAGAGGTGGTGCACGCGATCACCGTCACCAAGCTCGCTCAATGCCTGCCGAAGGAGAAGCTCGGCTCGATCATCGAGTCCAGCTTGAAGACGAGCAACAAGTTCACCGAAGAGGATCTGCTCGGAGCAGTGCCGCCACGTGATCTCGTCGATTACGTAGCGCTCGATTACCTGTGGGAAAAAGTCGTTACGCCGCTGATCGCCGAAGCGCACGACTACGCGCCCAAGCCGGTGGTGTTGCTCGCAGGCGCCAAGCTCGGCGGCGAGCTGAAGGCGCCGGGCAGTGACGACACTGACTGGGGCTCGCGCAACACGAACCCACCCGGCAATGCCGCGCCCGCAGCCAGCAGTGACGAAGTCGTGAGCGAGGACGAGATTCTGGAGAGTGAGCTGACCGAAGACGACTTGAGCTCGGGCACGCCCGTAGGGCTCAAGGTCGCCGCTGCCGATGGCAAGAAGGCGACTGTCCGCTGAGGCTTACTTGTAAGTGGCGAGGCCTGTGTAGTGCAGAATACGCACGCACAGGCCCGACCCTTGCGAGCCCTGGCAAGCATCGTTGCCTTGAAACTTGGTCTCACCGCTGCGTAGCGAACGCATCACTTCACGCGTGATGTCGTGTCCGCCGTCCTTGCAGCGAGAGTCACCACAGGGAACCATGAACAGCGCCGGGGCGCTGGTCACGACGATGTGACGGATGTGATTCTGCTCCGGCCGACGCGAGGTGCCCTCGTGCTCTTCCAGCTCGAGCTTGAGCGTCACTAGCGTTGGCACTTCCACAGCTAGCCGCGGAGCCGAGTTCTCGAGCTCACGTCGAGCTTGTGCGCGTTCAGCGGCTTCCGTCTTCTTCTTATAGTAATTCATCGAGCGACTCGGACCGTAGCGCGGCTCCGCGGGCAAATGCCGAAAATAATCGGTCACTAGACAAACCGAACGAATTTCGGGGAGAAACGCGGTAGCGGGCCAGAAAGTCCAGTACTGACAAGGTCTTGACACGATTAAGCCACGGGCCGGGGCGACCGTAGTGGTTGATTGGAGTCAGACCAATGCCAATGGCCGACTGTTTACGCTGCCTAACCATCGATTTCACGCGCGCGCCTGACTCCGTGCGCGCTGTGCTGACGCCGCACACGGACGAGCTACGCGATCTCTTGTGTGAGGCCGGGCGTGCCTCGCTGCCGCTCCTGGTCCTGTCCTCGCGCGACAAGCTCAGCCTGGTCTCGACCAGCCAAAATCACGTGCGTGCGTTCCGGCCGGTATTGGCGGTGATCCGCGAGGGGCTACTCGGGATGACCGGCTGGCGCGCCCTGCGCGTGTGCATCGCCAGCGGCAGCGACGCCGCTCGCCAGCTGTTGCAGCAGGCCGTCCCCGAAGCGCGTGCCCTGCCTGCGATCGACGATTTCGTGCGCAATTTGCGAGCGGCCGCGCAGCTTTCGAGCCTGTGCGGGGCGCTCGGCTCCGAGCTTTCCGCCCTGACGCGCATGGCCGAGCACGCCGCCAATCGCGTCTGGGAAGAAACCCGCTTGGGGCGGCATGGCTCCGGCGCAGCCGAGCTGGAGCTGGAGCTCGAGGCCCTGGTTGCCGAGCGAATCGTGGAAGAAGAGCTGGTGGCTTGGCAATCATCTTACCCAGCCCTGCGCGCTTCGCGACGGCCGGTGTCGGATGCCGACATCGGGCCGTTCGAGGGCGAGGACCGACCCAGCATGGTGCTGCTGCGCGCTGCGCCCGCGCTGAGCAAGCTACGCTCCGCCTGACACGCTTCGTGGTCCCCGGGCGACCCGCACATTTCGTCAGCTGACTTTGAACGATCTCATGGGGATCGGGCACTGAGCTGCGAATCCAAACCATGAGCCGGTCCTAAAACCCAGACCGGCTCTTCAGCCATTCTGTCCTCTAGCCGGACTCGTTCGAGGCTGCGAATGCCAACATTCGCGCGCTTTCTCACGAGCCCCGGCGGACGAGCGGCCAACCTCGAACGGGAAAGGTGCGTCGGTGAGACTGCGTCTGTTGCGATTTGCCGTAGTGAGCTCGCTCGTGCTGTGTGCTTCGAAAGTGCTGGGGCAGGAGGCACCACCGAGCACGACGGTCGAGAGTGCCCAGAGCGTTACACCGCCGCGACTGATTCGTGCCGAGCCAGCGCTCGTGCCGGACGGAGAAGCCCTGTCAGAGCCTGTGTCCGTGACCTTGGCGCTGACCATCGACGAAACGGGGCACGTGAGCGAAAGCGCGGTCGTGGAGTCCGGCGGCGAGCGCTTCGATCAGAGCGCGCTCAACGCCGTGAACGCCTTCGAGTTCGAACCGGCGCGACGCGCCGGCAACGCGCTTTCAGTGAAAATCCACTACCGGTATGTCTTCCCCGCGCAAGTGCCCGTGCCCGTGCCCGCGCCCGCGCCCGATACGCCGTCCGGGTCTGCGCCGGCGGGCACTGCTAGCGAAGTAGCGAAAGCCACGACGCCCAGCGAGCCGGAACAGTTCTCCGCCGTCGCCCGTGTGGACGCGCCACCACGCGAGGTCACGCGCCACAGTATTTCCGGGGAAATGCTGCGCGACATGCCGGGCACTCGCGGTGACGCACTGCGCGCAATCGAGGTCCTCCCCGGCGTCGGGCGCACCTCGCTGAACAATGGCGATCCGATCCTGCGCGGCGCCGGTCAGGACGAAAGTCAGACCTACCTGAACGGCGTGCCGGTCCCGTTCTTGTATCACTTCGGCGGGCTGACCAGCTTCTTCAACTCTCGCTTCATCGAGCGGGTCGACTTGTATCCGGGAAACTTCAGTACCCGCTACGGAAGAGTCTCCGGCGGAGTGCTCGAAGTACGCAGCAAGGACCCGCGGGCCGACGGCTTTCACGCCGGCGTGGATTTGAATCTGGTCGACAGCTCCGCGTTCGTGAGCTCTCCGCTCGGCAAAAAGGCAAGCGTTGGCTTGTCTGCGCGGCGCAGCAACATCGACTTGGTTTTCTCCAAGCTGGTGCCGAAGGACGCCTATTCCGTGGTCGCGGCGCCCGTGTACTACGACTATCAAGCGCTCGGCGCGTTCCACATCGACGCGCAGAACACGCTGCGCATCGTCGGCTACGGCTCGCGTGACTCGCTCGAGCTGCTGTTCTCACATCCGAACGACGAGGACCCGTCGTTGAGCGGAACGATCGCGGGCACGTTGGCTTTTCAACGGCTGCAGCTGGAGCTCGACAGCAAGCTCGCGGACAGCGCTCGTCAGAACCTGAGCGTCACGCTCGGGCACCTTGCGGCCAGCCAGCAATTCGGTGCTCTCGAGCAGGTCATCTCGGGCACCGAGCTGCATGCGCGCAGCGAGTGGCGCGTGGAGTTTTTTCCGGAGCTGAGCGCGACGTTCGGCGCTGATTTCTACGGTCAATTCTTGGGCGGTCGCTACCACGGCCCAGCGCCCGACCAGTACGAGGGCAATCCAAGCGACCACGACTCGATCCTGACGCGCCGCACGGTGTCGACCGTGGTGCCGAGCTTCAACGTGATTCGCCCGGGCGCATACTTGGAGCTCGGGCTGAGGCCCACGCGCCGCCTGTTGCTCTTGCCCGGCTTGCGCGCCGACTACTACGGAGACGTCGACCACGCTTCGCTCGACCCACGCCTGTCGGCCCGCTACGAAGCGAGCCCCGGCTTCACGCTCAAGTCTGGCCTGGGCTACTACAGTCAAGCACCGCAATATTGGCAGGCACTGCCGGTCGTGGGCAATCCACGGATCGAGCCCTACCGGGCGCTGCAGGCCAGTCTCGGCTTCGAAGAGCGTGCCGGGGACACGCTCAAGCTCGGCGTCGAAGGCTTCTACAAGTGGCTCGAAAATCGCATCGTAGGCACCCCGGGAGGCGTTCCGCCGCACTTCGTCAACGACGGCGAAGGGCGCATCTACGGCGCCGAATTCTCGTTCGAATACCGCCCGCGCCCCGGCTCCTTCGCCTACCTTTCTTACACGCTCTCGCGTAGCGAACGGCGAGACGGCGACGGCCCGTACCGCTTGTTCGATCACGACGAGCCCCATGTTTTGTCGCTCGCGGCCAGTCAGAGCTTGGGGCGCGGCTGGACCGTCGGCGCGCGCTTCCGCTTGATCAGCGGTGATCCGACGACCGCGGTCGTAGCTAGCGTGTTCGACGCACGGAGCGGCATTTACGTGCCGCAGTATGGCCCCGTGAACGGCGAGCGCGACCCGGCGTTTCAGCAACTCGACCTGCGCGTGGAGAAGCAGTGGCGCATCGCGACCGGTGCGCTGTCCGTGTACCTGGACGTGCTCAACGCGTACAACGCCAAGAACCCGCAAGGCTATCGCTACAGCTTCGATTTCTCGAAGAAAGAGCCCATTGCTGGGCTCGGACTGTTCCCCAATCTCGGTCTCAAAGGTGAGCTATGAGCGCGCGCCCTGCACTACCCCTGTGCCTTTCTTTGTTCGCCGCCGGCCTGTGTAGCGCGGGCTGCGATGACTCACTCAAGAGCGTGTCATCGATAGAGGAGACGCGCGTGCTCGGCGCGCGCGTCGAAGTCGAAGCGGATCCGAACCGAAGCTCCCCCCAGCCGGGCGAAGCCGCATCGCTCTCCTTCTTCGTGGCAGCGCCCAGTGCTGCGCCCCAAATCTCTTACTCGCTTTCGCTGTGCGCGGCGCAGCTCACCAACACTGGCTTCCCTCCCTGCGCCAGTGCGCCCTTTGCGTCCACGGTGCAAGCCGAGCCGGCGAACGCAGCGGCTCGGCTCGACTTCCGAGTGCCAGAAGACGTCGCCCTCGAGAGCACGCCGCACGCCTTTGCCAGCGGCTTGATCTGCCCAGATTCTAGCCTGAACCTGGGAGCGGACGGAGCTTGGAGCTGCGACTGGGGCAGTGGCACTCGAGTCGCGTTCGAGTTCGATCTCGGCGGCCCCCAGCACAGCAATCTCAGCCCCAGCTTCGGCGTGAACGCGCTCCTCCTGGATGGCGAGCCTTGGCCGCCGAGTAGCGCAGCGTCCTGCGACTCGGGCTCGCTCCCGCAAGTCGTGACGAAGACCCGGCATGCCTTGCGGATCGATCTCGAAGACTCGAGCTTCGAGCTCCTGACGCGGGAGACCTCGCTCGACCCGGGGCGAGAAACGCTGCTCGTATCTCCCTTCGTGGACGCGGGCCAGTTGGACCACGGCTTCCTTTCGCTGAGCGCTGACACGCCAAGCGAGCAGCGCCGAGTGAGCTGGGACGCGCCCGCGCTCCAAGGCGCAGAGCCCCGCTTGGTGCACTTTTACTTCGTCGTGCGCGACGCGCGCGGCGGCCAGGACTTTACCAATCGCGCCCTATGCGTCGTGCCCTGAGGCGACGCGCATCATCCCCAGCACTCGAAAGACAGGAGAAATCATGGACTTATTCGAACGATTATCGGGATTCACCCAATTTGGCTCGCTCTGGATTCTGTGGCTTTTGGTCGGGCTGTCCGTGCTCGCGCTGACGGTTGCCATCGAGCGCGCAGTGCTTTTTTTTTCATCACGCGACGATGTGCTCGGCTTGCGGCGCGAGATCCGTGGGCTACTCAGCGACGGAAACGTCGGATTGGCGCGCAAGCGGCTCGAACATTCGCCGAGCTTCGAAGCTCGAGTCGCCGTATCCGGACTCGATTCTGAGAACGCCGCGAGCGCGGAGGAACGCATGCGCGGCGAACAGCAAGTCGCGCGCTTGGCCATGGAAAGGAACTTGGCCTTCCTGGGCACGCTCGGGAACAACGCGCCCTTCATCGGCCTGCTGGGCACGGTGATCGGCATCGTGCGCGCGTTCCGTGAATTGTCGCAGTCCAAGGGTCAGATGTCGACAGCGCTGATGGCCGAGATCGGCGAAGCATTGGTGGCGACCGCGGTCGGGCTCTTGGTGGCGCTGCCGGCGATCGCGCTATTCAACGTTTTTCAGCGCTCGATTCGTGCCCGTTTGAGCCGCGCCGACGCGCTTTCGGGTGAAGTGCTGGCCTACCTCAAATCGGGCCCTGCCCGGGCGGCGGAGTGAAGCCATGGCCATGCAAACGAGCGACGCGGACGAGATGATCTCGGGCATCAACATCACTCCGCTGGTAGACGTCGTGTTGGTTCTACTCGTGGTGCTGATGGTCACCTCGTCTTATTTGGCCTCGCACGGGATCCCGGTCGACCTGCCCAAGGCTGCCACGGGCGAGAGCACGAGCAGCATCCTGAGTGTGTCCATCATGCGTGATGGCGCGCTCTTCCTCGACGGAAAACCAGTGAAGGAGCCAGAATTTCGAGAGCGGGTGCGCAGCGCCTACGCGAGCGACCACGACCTGCGAGCGTTGATCGCGGCCGACGGCGGCGCGGCCCACCGCAACGTGGTGCACGTGGTCGACCTACTTCGCCAAGAACGAGTGACCCGGTTCGCGCTCAATGTCGATCCAGACGCGCTCAGCCCCAAGCCTTGAGGAGCGCATGAGCTCGCGCGCAAAAATCGGCCTGTTTCTGGCTTTTTGCAGCAGTGTCGGGCTGCACGGCGTGGCTTATGCCGCGCTCTCCGTAGAACGCCGACCGATGGCCCCCGACCATCGGATCAGCGAATTGAGCTTCGAGCTGCCGCCCTTGGCGACGGCTGAACCGACAGCAGAACCGCCAGCGAAGAACGAGAAAGCGGCGCCCACGGCGAAGGCGTCGTCCGCACCTCTGCCTGCAGCGAAAGCCAAGCCCACCGTCGACCGCAGCCCAGCTCGGGCAGCCCCGACCGCGGTCAGCGCGGCACCCGTGCTCGATCTCAGCGGCGTCACGCTGAGCAACGAAACCGGCGCTGGTTTTGCGATGCCGCTCGGCGACGGCAGTCCACTCCACGGGCCGATCGGCCTCACTGCAAACGGGGCTCGAACGGCCGCCGCGCTGTCGACCGGGCCGAACACTCCCAAGCCGCCAGCGTTGGTCGCTGCGGGCGATCTCTCGGAGCACCCGCGGCCGCCCTCGTTGACCGCCTTGCTGCGCGCCAACTACCCTGCAGAGGCACGCGAACGCGGGCTGCGCGGCAGCGCCGGTTTACGGGCACGCATCGATGCCGACGGGGTGATCCGCAGCGCCCGTGTGCTGACCGAGAGCTCGGCGGGCTTCGGTTCGGCCTGCCGGCGCACCGTGCTCGGCTCCCATTGGTCCGCGCCGCGCGACAAAAACGGCGGCGCGGTGGCCACCGAAATCGTTTACACCTGCCACTTCGAGGTCGACCCATGAAGGTCCGCGAGCTGATGGCTGGTCTGCTGTTTGCTGTGCTGAGCGCAGCGGTCGACGCACGCGCGCAAACGGAGCCCGCCGGAGCCGCAACCGCGAGCGCCGCCCTGCCACTGAAGCTCCAGCTCGGCCGCTCCAAGCTCGACCCCGAAGCCCTACGCAAAGCCGTCGAGCTCGAGTTGAAACGCTCGGTGGTGCTGACCGCGGCGGACCCGGACCAGGGCACGCCCAGCTTGTCCGTCGTGGCTCAGGAAAATCACACGGTGACGGTCAGCTACCGCACGAGCACGGGGCTCACTCGCACGCGTTCGATCGACGTACCGGAAGACAGCGCACGCGGCGCGGAGGTGATCGCGCTATTGGCCGGCAACCTAGCGCGCGATGAAGCGGCCGAGCTGCTGGCAGATCTCACAGCGAAAGCCGGGCCGGCCGCTGCCTCGGCAGGCGCGCCCGTCGCTGACTCGGAAGCCGCGAGCGCGGCTCCGGCGACTGAGCCCGACGCCCCTGCCGAGAAACCGCCGGCGGTCGAAGCACGCCCGCCACCGTCGCCGGAAGCCGCGCAACCGAGCACCCCGCCCCCACTGCCGAAGGCGCCGTTCCCCGCCATCAACCTGTCGCTGGTCGCGCCGATCAGCTTGTATCGCCCGAGCGAACAGCTGATTTTCAGGGCTGAGCTCGGCTTCGGCTACAGCCACGTGGGCGAGCTGCGCGGCATCGGCTTGAACGTGTTCGTGCTGCACGTGGAGCGCGACGTGCGCGGCGTGACCTTCGCCACGTTCTACGACTACGTGGGCGGCACGGTGACTGGCGTTGCCGGTTCAGCGCTCGTCAACCGCAGACGCCGACTCAAGGGCCTCGAATTCGCAGGACTCGCGAACCTCGGCTCCGCTGATGCGCAGGGTCTCGCGGCGGCCGGCTTGGTCAACTGGGAGCAGGACTTCAAAGGTGTGGAGGCCGCCGGCCTGGGCAACCGCGCCGGCCGATTTCAAGGCCTACAAGTAGCAGGCCTCTTCAATCGAGCCGAAGCAGTCAAGGGCTTGCAAGCCGCCGGAGTGCTCAACATCGCTGACTCGATCGCCGGCCTCCAAGTCGGCATCGTCAACGTGGCCGGTGACGTACACGGACTACAGCTCGGTGTCGTCAACGTAGCGAAGCACGTCGATGGCACGTCGCTCGGTTTGGTCAGCGTCGCCGACAACGGACGAGTGCAGCCCGTGCTCTGGGCAAGCAGCTCGCTGCCGTTCAACGCCGCCGCCAAATTCACGGTTGGCTCGTTCTACACCCAAGTCGGCTTTGGCTACGCACCCGGCAACCAGACTTACACCTACGAGCTCGGCCTGGGCGCTCACTTCCCCATCGGTCGCTTCTTTTTGGAGCCCGGCGTGCACTACTCGGAAATGCGCAGCGCCGATCAGCCATTCGACCAGGAGCTGATCGAATACGGGCACTACCGGGTCGCCGCCGGTCTGGACCTGGGCAAGGTCTCCCCGTTCGCCGGCGCCGGCGTCTTACAGCGCTTTGCCCACAGCGCCGATGCCCCCGAATCGGTCCCCGTAAGCGCAGAAATTTTCGGCGGCGCAGCCTTCTTTTGAGGCCAAACGCAGGAATTTACTCGGGTTTATGAAACCGGTCGCAAGTTGAACGATTTACCACCGAGCGGGCACATAGGAGGCCAGCGCACACGAATTTGCTATGACGGACTTCGGGCTCAGCATGGTCACAGAGCAAGCGCTGGCAAGCGACGCCGAGCTGGCAGACGAGCTCGTGCTGCGCTTGCAGCGCGCCGAGCCGAGTGCAGTGGCTGAAGTGTACGACGATCACCACGCCGCGGTGCGCGCTTTTGCCAAGCGTTTGCTGGGTGACGCCGCCAGCGCCGAAGATTTGGTGCATGAGGTGTTCGTGTCGTTGCCTCGGGCGGTACGTAAATTCCGCGGAGACTCCTCGCTACGCACGTTTTTGATTTCGATCGCCGTCAACCATGCGCGGCACCACGTGCGCGCCGCACAGCGGCGGCGGCGCGCGCTCAGCGCGTACGGCGACACGAGGAACGATGAGTCGAGCGATCCGGAACGCGAAGCCCGCCGCAAAGAGCTAGCGCAGCTTTTGACGCGCGCGCTCGATACCCTGCCCATCGATCAGCGCGTGGCCTTCGTGCTGTGCGAGGTCGAAGAGTACAGCTCGCGGGAAGCCTCCGAGATCGTCGGCGCGCCCGAGGCAACGCTGCGCACACGGCTCTTCCACGCCAAGAAAAAGCTGCGTCTGGCACTCTCGACGGAGGGCGCAGAATGAGCAAGGATCTCTTGGCGGAGGCCACCCGCGCCCTGCGCGAGACCGAGCCGGTCAGTGAATTCGAGGCGCGCGCCACGCGCACTCGGGTGCTGACCGGGCTACACCAAACGCGCGTCCGCCGCCGAACGCGGCTGGCTTTCTTGCTGCCGATCGCCGCGAGCTTCGTGGCGGTCAGCGCCTGGGGTGCGGCCAGCGGCCAGGCGCGCCGAGTGCTCGACAGGTTGGAGCAGCTCGTCGGTATCACGGCCAGCACCTCGAGCTCTGCAAGGACGAGCCCAGCTCGACCCGCAAAGTCGTTGGCTCCGGCGCTCCGAAGCCCAGAGCCAGCGCTGCTCGCGCCCAGCCAGCAAGCCGAGTCCGCGCCGGTAACAGCCATCACCGAGGCAGCCCCGAGCTCCGCACGAGCGAGCGCCAGCTCGGCGCCGAGCCACGCCGAGCCGCCCGATCCAACGCTCGCCCTGTACCGCAGCGCACACGCCGCACACTTCGTCGCTCACGATCCGGCGCGCGCGCTCGCCGCCTGGGACGCCTACCTGAGCGCCGCGCCCAACGGGGGATTTGCGCCAGAAGCGCGCTACAATCGGGCACTCAGCCTGGTGCGGTTGGGTCGCACCACGGAAGCCCGCGCCGCTCTCGAACCGTTCGCACGTGGCGCCTACGGCGGCTATCGCAAAGCCGAAGCCAGCGCGCTGTTGGAACGCCTCGAGCCTTGAGCTCCTGACGGACACCGCGAAGCGTGTAAGAAACCCAAGCGAAAAGCTGGTCTGCTAGCCTCACACGAGTGAGCTCCGACTCAGAAGTGAAAGGCTCGGACTCTGCTCGCCCCGAGTCTGGATCTCGAATTACTCGAGCGGACCAGGGCGTCCATCGCATCGATCTGTGGGGCGCCATGCCCGTGACTTGGCTCGGCAACTTCGCTCGTGCCACGACACGCCTGAGCTTGGACATCGTGCGAGGGCTTGCGCGCCGCGACGCTCGACGGCAATGGGCCGCGTATTTCGAAATTCGAAGCAGCCTGGCCTTGGAGCTCGAGCGGAGCGATTTTTTGAGGTTGGCGCGCGAACCGAGCGCACCGCTACCCACCATCAATCTGGTGCTCGACAGCTTCGAGCTCACGCGCTCGGACGAGCGCAAAGGCACGCTCGAGTTGCGGGTGCGCGCGCCCGACCGCGTGGGCTTCCTCGCCGCGCTGCTCGAGCACTTGGCTGGCTTCGTGCTCTTTCCGGAAGAGATCAGCATCAACACCTTCAAGCTCGAGGTAGAAGACACACTGCTGCTGTCCAGCGTCGCCGGGCAGAGCCCGCCGCCCGAGCTCGAGGGGGCCCTGCGCGCCTCGCTTCGCGCCTGCAGGCGCGATCGACTGTCGATTCCGCCGAGTACGTGAATGTCTTGAAGGGTGGCATGAGCAGCGCGGCTCAGGCTCAACTTCGGACACTCGAGGGCCGTTTGAGGGGACGAGACACGGAGTCGGCAGCACCGCGCATCGACCGAGAAATACGCAAGCAAGTGGCCCGGGCATTTTGAAATGAAGCGCATTGGCTTTGCGCGCGGCGCCTCTCGCGCCTGCACCTGGCTTGCCTTGGGCATGTGCTGCGCGTTGCTGATCCTGTTCCCGAGCGCTGAGCGGAGCGCGAAAGCCGCGAACCGCGTGGCCCTGGCCGTGGTCGTGGCCAAGGGCTCCCCGGTTCAAGACTTGAGCCTGCGCGCGCTGAAGCGCGTCTTCGTCAACGAGGGTGTCAGCGACCCGTCCGGTCGACGCTACGTGCCGTTCAATCACCCGGCGCGTACCAGCGATCGCTTGGCATTCGACGCGATCGCCCTAGAAATGTCAGCCGAGCAGGTGAGCCAGTTCTGGATCGAGCGCAAGGTCCACGGCATCGCCCGTCCGCCACGCTCGGTGGACTCACTCGCGCTGCTCTTGCGCCTGGTCGCCCGTCTACCGGGCGCCATCGGCTACGCCCGGCCAGCGCAGCTCTCGGGCGACGTGCGCGCAATCCGCATCAACGGCAAGCTCCCGAACGACCCGTCCTACCCGCTGACTTTCAGCGAGTGAGCCGCTCGAGCAGCCATGCCCGCACGGCGGTTCTCACTTGGCGAAGTAGGTCGTGGCGCGCTTCTGACCCTTGGTCGACAGCTTCTTGTCACTGATTAGCTTCTTGGCCGGCAGATTCAGCTCTTTGGTGCTGATATCCAAGCCTTGAGCAATTTGCTCGATGCGCTGTCCCGGGTTCTTCGCAATGTAGCCGTGGAGCTTCTTGATCAGTTGCTCGAGCTCTTCCGGAGTGCGCTTCGCACCCTTCTTGCGACTGGCCGAGAGCGACACGAACGAAGCCGCGACTGCACGGGCACCACGACCACGGCGACCGGGAATGGTGCTCGCTTCGGCCAGGGCTTGCTCGACAGACTCGAGGGCTGCTTCTTGAATCAAACTCGAGAGATCATTCACGAAGGCATCGAGCGCAGCTCGAATCGTGTCACTGATATTCGCCATGATGGGGTTCGTATGCGATGAGCCCGCAGAATGTCAATCGCGGAAACTTACCAATTGCGCATCGCAAGTCGCGACGAGGCATTCTGTCACAGCCAGAGCCGAAAGCACTGTGTCCGAATTTTTCCGACGCGGAATCATTCACCCTCGAGAGTGAGCATTTTGTCGGAAAATTTCCGGCCCTCAGACAACGGGCAGGCGACGCGAGCGAAAGTTGATCGGCTGGCGCTGCCGGTCCACCACGCTGCCGTGAATGCCCTGAATTTCAGTGCTTTCGCGCGCTGACGGGCTGCGACTGCTACTACCGGCGGTGTCCCACGTTGCGTAGTCGGCTGGCAATGGACCGGGCAGGGCCGGTTGCGCGGTGCGTTCGAAGAGCTGGAAATCGTGCTTGCCTACCAAGCTCAGTGGCAGGCCGCGCTGTGGTCCTTCCGCTTTGAACCAAGCGCGAGCCGCTTGTACGTTTTCAATTAGAACGAGGTGTTGCGGGTCGCGGCGGGCCGCTGCAAGAAAATGATCTTGCATACCGCTCACGTCACCTTTCAAAAATGCAATGCACCCCAGGTAGTTGAGTGCCAAGCCCGGCACCGGGGTCCCGAGCTCGAGCGCACGACGGATGTGAGTCTCCGCGAGGTCCAGTTGGTTCGCTCGAAAATATGCGCCGCCCAGGTCCATGTGTGCGGCATGGTGGTCACCGAGATACGCCAAGATGGCTTGGTACTCGGCAACCCCCTCACGGTAGTAGTCCTGCAGCCCCTTGTTCTGCTCGAACCAGGCGTTCAACAGCTCCCTGACCTCCTCGCTGGCGTCGAAGGGGACCTTGAATTCCTGAAAATCACCGCTGAAGTAGACTTCCCGGTCGAGCCACTTTTCTCGCTCGGCCTGCTGAAAGTCCTCGGTACCGGGGTAAATGGTCAGGCAGGAGAAGATGTATTGATGCGGTTTCACGCGCGCTAGAAAGTCCAACGTCTCTTGGAACGTCTCCGCCGTTTCACCGCGGTTACCGAGCATCATGTAGAAACGGACCTGAATCCCGACCCGCTTGGCCATGGCCGCCGCGTCTTCGATCTTCTGGATCGTGATGCGCTTGTTGATTTTATCCAGGATGGTCGGTGAGCCCGTTTCGACACCAAGGCTCAAACGCTGGCAGCCCGCCAGGCGCATTTCCAGGAGCAGCTCGTCGCTCAAAACGTCCACGCGCGTGTCACAGCTCCACAGGAACTCCAGCTTGCGCTCACGGATCCCCCGGCACAGCTCGAGCACTCGCTTCTTGTTGGTGGTGAACGTGTCGTCCTTGATTTGCACCATCTTCACGCTCAGGCGCGAGACCGCGCTCTCCAGCGCGTCGAGCACGTACGGCACCGACTGACCGCGGAAGCCGCGGCCCCACGTGGTCTCCGCGCCACAAAAGGTGCACTGCCAGGGGCAGCCACGCGAGGTCATCACGATGTGCGTGTCGAAGTACTGGTGCGGCGACGCCAGCGCGTCGAGATCGTGAATCGAGCCTCGACCGGGCGCCGCGACCACGCCTGATTCGTCGCGGTACAACGTGCCATGAATGCCGCGTGGATCTTCGCCCTGCGTCAGGCGCGCCACGAGCTCCATGAACGTCTCCTCACTCTCGCCGAGTGAAACCGTATCGATCGCCGGATAGTGCGCGAGCATTTCGCGACCGAGCGGCGTCGCGTGCGGTCCGCCAATCAGCACGTGCGCGCCCGAGTGGTAGCGCTTGATGGCATCGGCAACCAGCGCCACGCCGCGCCGATTGGACGTCCAGCACGACATGCCGAAGAGCTCGGCGTCGAGCGACGCAATCACCTCTTCGACTTTGCTCCAGGCAAAGCCGGACAGGTTCAGCACCTTGACCTGATGCCCTGCACGCAGGGCTTGCGCGCCGAGCGAAAACAAGCCGTAGGGCGTCTGAAAAAAGTCAGCGTCGAGATCACCTGGGCGATAGTCCGCAGGCGGGCCGTTGCCCGCGCTATCGGGCGCCTCACCCGGAGCTGCAATTTTCCAGGGAGGTGGATAGATCAATGCGATACGCACGAGCCAAGTTCAGCATGCGATCCGCAGCTGCACAAGCGCCAGTGCCTGAATTGCTCAGGCACCCGTAAACGTGCCCGTCGCACGCGCCTGCCCTTTTCGCGGGCAGCTTTCGATCGCGAAAGCCGCCGCCCCTCGACGGCTCACGCGCGTCGAATTTCGCGCGAAGTGCGTTCACAACTAGAAAATCGAGTTCGAATTCGAACTCGATTTTTCGCGTGTAGAACCCTGCCGCGCCAATGTGAGCGTGAATGAGTCTCAGCTCCGACAAAAAGAGCGGGCCGACGCGGACGGCTCTCGAGTGCGTGGCGTTCCGGCGTTGCTGGGCGCGTTTACGGATCCGGCGGGCGTGGCGCGGACAAGATTTCCGAGCGGGGCGGGAGCCAGGCGGGCACGTAGGGCGGACAGGCCCCCTGCCGCGGGCCGAGTGAGAGATCGGAAAAGTCGAGCCCCGGGTTTCGGTCGTAGCGCAGATCTCCAAGCACGACGCTGCCGTCGGCGGCCGGCTCGCTGGCATAGGGCACGCGCGCAAAGCGCGAGAAGGCACGTCCCTCACAGCGATCCTCCAGTAGCGCCCGTAACTCGGGCAGCGGTACCCGATACTCGCTGTAGAAGGAAAGCTGCGCGTTGCGTGGACCGGCCAGTGCGTGCAGGGGCGCGCTCGGTTGCGCGTGCTCGTCGTACGGGCAGTCGGCGAGGGAAAGCCAGGCCGGCCAGGTTGCGGCGCGAGCCACGCGCACCACGTACGTCGCGCCCTGTTCTTGAACGAGCAACACGCTCCAGCAGAACGGATTGGCCGGCATGGGCGTGGTCACGATGTCCAGGCTGTGTGCGCCTGGGTAGGCGAGCGCTGCCTGCTCGCGAACGATGGCCTTGGCGCGGCGCGAAGCCAATACGAACGACGCGGACAAGAACAGAAAGCTCGAGCCCGCGAGCAGCACGCGCGCGTACGGGCTGAGCTTACGCGCCACGGCCAACAGCAACACGGTCAGCAGTGAAAGAAGCACGGCATGCGCGCGCGGCACGAATGGCCGGTACCAAAGCGCGCCCAGCGCGACGCTCAGGATCAGCCATAATCCGCCACGGATCCAGCGCGACCGATAAGACAACGACAGGGGCGCGATCAGCACGAGCCAGAACGAGGGCTCGAGAATGAACAAGGAATCCCCGTAGAACCAGCCGGAGTACAGCGGCCAGAACGGGTGAACGCCGTAGTTGTTGGCGAAATCCATGAGCAAATGCAAGAGCGGGCTGACGCACGCGACTGCGGCGAGCAACCGCCAGTCGCTTGCGGCCAGCTCCTTTTGGCGCCACCTGGTCAATGCCCACAATAGCCCGAGCATCGCTAGCGCAAAGCCGAGTGCGGCAGGCAGGGTGTGAGTGTAGCCGCGATGCTGCAACAAGTAGCCAAAGGTTTTGCCGCTGATGCTCGAGTAGCTGAAATCCAGATCGGGCAAGTTGTTACCGACGATCGCGAATGCGTAGACCGCGGCGCGACACCATGGATTCAAGCTTCGGCGCCGTTCTGCCACGCGAACGACCGCCTCCGCGCACAGAAGTCCGACCAGCCCGTGCGTGACGTTATCCACTCACGGCACAGTATGGCTTTTGAGCCAGCGCTGCAAAAGCGTCAGCCGGAGCCGAGGGCTACATCGGCTTTCGGGCAGACCGAGCGCGTAGGTTCAAGCTCCACCGGCCCTGACCATGTCGAAGATCAGCTTGCCGACCACCACTGTCACGACCACCGTCACGACGACCTGCACGAAGCGATCACCTTGGCGAAGCGCCAAACGGGCTCCCAGCCGCGCGCCAGCCATGTTCGCCACGGCCATCGGTAGCGCGAGCTGCCAAAGGATCGCCCCGCGCCAAGCGAACAGCAGAAATGCCGCCAAATTGGAGCCCAGATTGACGACCTTGGCGTTGCCCGAGGCAAACAGCGGCGAATCCCCGAACAGCGTGACGAACGACACGATCAACAGCGAGCCGGTGCCGGGTCCGAAAAAGCCATCGTACGTGCCGAGCGTCAACGCCACGAGCGCGAGCAAGAGCTTCGGGTGCAGGAGTGGCGTTTCGCGCACGGGGATGCGCGAGCGCAGCAGCATGAAGCCGAGCGCGAACAGCAAAAGCACGGCGATGATCGGGCGCAGCGGCTCCGGACGCATGGCAAGTAGCAAGCGCGCGCCAACCAAGGAGCCGAGAAACCCGAACGCGAAGCCGAGCGGCGCTCGCCGACGGTCGAGCCCTGCGCGCCGAAAGAAGGTGATGAAGGACGCGAGCGCGCCCGGCGCAGCTTGACCTTTGTTCGTGGCCAGCGCGAGCCCTGGCGGCAAGCCGGCCGCCAACAATGCCGGGACCGTGAACAGCCCTCCGCCGCCCGCCACCGCGTCGACCAGCCCCGCCACGAACGCCGTGCCGGAGAGCAGCACGACAAGCACGGCCGAAGGAGTCGTCACACGGCGTCGCTGCGCAGCGAGTGGCGCAGACTGGGTTTGGCCAGCACCGAAAGCATCACGACCACGATCAGCGCCGAGCTCATGACATACGGGTATTCCGCGCGTAATTCATACAAGCCGGTGCCTGCGAGCGGACCGAGCATGCGTCCGAAGCCGAGCGCGGAGCTACTCAGGCCAGCGACCACGCCTTGATCGTCCTCGCTGACTCCCAGCGACATGGCCGCGGTCACACCGGGCATCGCCAGGCTCTGACCAAACGACTGCGCGGCGAGCGCTAGCGTGAGTACGCCAAAACGATGTGCGAACATCAGCAGCACGTAGCCGAGCAGCGCGACAGGCATGCCGATGGCCATCAAGCGCAGGGGTGACCACTTGTAGCGGCGCACCAAGAAGCCCTGCGTGAAGACCGCCACCAGGCCGTACACGCCGAGCGCCATGCCGACGGTGCGCGGAGTCGCGTGATTCGAGAGCTGCAGGCGGTCTTGGTAGTAGAAGCTGATCGTCTGCTCCATGGCCACGGAAGCCAAGCTGAGCGTGAATCCCACCGCCAGCAGCGGCCACACCAGGCGTGCCACGTGCGAGGTCGCCTTGGGCGGCTCGGCCCCCACGAGCCGCTTCGACTCCGGCAGAAAAAACCAGACGAACGCAAAGTTGAGGAAGGCTACCGAAGCCGAGAAGTAAACCGCCGCCAGCAGGCTGATCACCGAGAAGGCGGCGCCAATCAACGGCCCGAAGATCACGCCCAGCCCGAACGCTGCGCCGATCATGGCCATGCCCGCCGTGCGATCGTGGCGTCCCGTCATATCGGCCATGTAGGCTTGGGCCGTGGGCAGCGTCGCCGACGAGAACGCGCCGCCCAGCACGCGCGCTCCGAGCAATGCGCCAAACAGCAGCGGCGTGGGCCAATGTGCCCGCCCACCCCAATCGGCCAAGAGCGCGAAGCCGAGAAAGCTGACGCCGAAGCCGAGCACGCCCATCAGCAGCACGCGCTTGCGCCCGATGCGCTCGCTCAAGCGCCCCCAGGCCGGGCTGACCAGCACCTGCATCAACGCGTAGCTGGCGGAGAGCGATCCGACTTGGAGCTCGCTCAATCCGAGCTCGCGCCCGAGTGGCGCAAGGATCGGAAACAAGACACTCAACCCCAAGATGCTGTTGAAGAGCGTGATGAAGAGTAAGCCCCGGGGGGACATGGCGACGGCGGGCGTAACTGAGTTACGAGCGCTTTGACACAAGAAAGCTGAGCCACTGGACAAAAGTCTAGCTAAGGCCTAACAAACCCGGGCGATGTCTGAGCCTGAGCCCACCGATACGCCCTTCGATCCCGTCCCGGTACTAGCGACCGAGCTCAACCTGCCGCGAGCCTCCGTCAGCGCGGTCGTCCAATTGCTGGCGGAAAGCGCAACCGTGCCCTTCATCGCCCGCTATCGCAAAGAGGCGACCGGCGGCCTGGACGAAGTGCAAATCCGAAATATCGAGGAGCGGCGCACCTACCTCGTCGAAATGGAAGCACGGCGAAAGTCGATCCTGAGCGAGATCAAGAGCCAGGGCAAGCTCACGCCCGAGCTGGCAAAGCTGCTGGCCAAGGCCGGCACCAAGGCCGAGCTCGAAGATCTATACCTGCCGTTCAAACCCAAGCGCCGCACGCGCGCCACCATCGCCAAAGAGCGTGGGCTCGAGCCGCTCGCGGATCTGATCTGGGGCCAAGGCCGCGATGGCTCGCCCAGCGCAAGCGCACAAGGTTTCGTCAACCCAGAGAAGGAAGTGGCAGACGTGAGCGCCGCGCTCGCTGGCGCCCGCGATATCTGCGCCGAGCGCATCGCCGAAGATCCGGAGGTGCGCAAGCACACCCGCGAGGCATACGTGCGCGACGGCTCGATCCGCGTCTCCAAGACCAAAGACTTCGAAGACAAAACCACCAAGTTCGATAGCTACGCCTCGTTCGAGGAACCGATCGCCAAGATCCCTTCCCATCGCTACTTGGCGATTCGCCGCGGTGAGAGCGAAGGCGTGCTGCGCGCCGGCTTGGACGTCGATCAGAGCAACGTGGTGCCGTTCATCCAAAAGCACGTGAAGCTCGACTCCGCATCGCCCTGGGGCAGCGAGCTTTCGGCCGCGATCAAGGACGGCGTCGAGCGCCTGCTGCTGCATTCCGTGCAGGTGGACGTACGGGTCGAGCTCAAAATGCAGGCCGACAAGGGCGCGATCGACGTGTTCGCTCAAAATCTGCGCGAGCTGCTGTTGGCCGCGCCCTTCGGCACGAAAACCGTGCTCGGCATCGACCCCGGTCAGCGCACCGGCTGCAAATGCGCCGTCGTCGACGAAACCGGCAAGTTGCTCGAGCACGAGACGATCTACCTCGTGCAAGGGGACGCCGCGCTCGAGCGCGCACGCCAGTCGCTGCGCGCGTTGTGCAAGAAGTATCCGATCGTCGCGGTCGCGGTCGGCAATGGCACGCACGGTCGAGAAACCGAAGCCTTCGTGCGCGAGCTGCTGAAGGAAGAGGGGCTCAGCGCGAACGCCACGCCACTGTGCGTGCCGGTCAGCGAGGCCGGCGCCAGCATCTATTCCGCAAGCGACGTCGCGCGTGAAGAATTTCCGGACCTCGACCTGACCGTACGCGGCGCGATCAGCATCGCACGCCGCCTGCAAGATCCGCTCGGCGAGCTGGTCAAAGTCGATCCCAAGAGCATCGGCGTCGGTCAGTATCAGCACGATGTGTTTCAGCCATTTCTCGCCAAGAAGTTGGATGAAGTGGTCGAGAGCTGCGTGAACAGCGTGGGCGTGGAGGTGAACCTGGCCAGCGCTCCGCTGCTCTCGCGCGTGGCGGGCATCGGTCCCACCTTGGCCAAGAAGATCGTCGCCTATCGCAACGAAAAGGGCGCTTTCACCAGCCGTAGCAAGTTGCTCGAAGTGCCTGGCTTCGGCCCGCGCACCTTCGAACAGGCCGCCGGCTTCCTGCGCGTCCGCGCGGGCGAGCACCCGCTCGACTCGAGCGCCGTGCACCCCGAGCGCTACGCCTTGGTCGAGAAAATGGCCACTGACTTGGGCGTGCCCGTGGTCTCGCTGATCGGCAATCGCGAGCTACTCGAGCGCCTGGACCCGAAGCGCTACCAAACCGGTGACGTCGGCTCGTTCACCCTGAACGACATCTTGGCGGAGCTCAAAAAGCCGGGGCGCGACCCGCGCGCCACGTTCGAGCCGCCCAAATTCCGCGACGACGTGCGAACGATGGAGGACTTGAAGACCGAGATGGTGCTGGAGGGCGTCGTCACCAACGTGACCGCTTTCGGCGCGTTCGTGGATATCGGCGTGCATCAAGATGGCTTGGTCCACGTGTCCCAACTCTCCGACCGCTTCATCAAAGATCCGAATGAAGTCGTCAAAGTCGGTGACAAGCTGAGCGTGCGCGTGCTGGAGGTCGACCTAGTGCGCAAGCGCATCGCGCTCAGCGCCAAGCGCGGCAGTGACGCGCAGGTGGGTGGCGCGAGCGGCGCTCGTCCCGCGTCCGGCCCGAGCGGCGGGCGCCCCGACCAAAACCGCGATCGGCGCCCCCAAAACCAAGGGCGTCCCGCAGGCGGCGGCAAGCCGCAGCCCGCGGCGCAAGGCTTCACGAACAACCCGTTCGCGGCTCACTTTCGCAAGTAGCCAGGCGTCAGCCGCGGCTCAGGCGCCAGCTGACCGCCCAGGCCGCGAGCCAGGCCACGCCCAAGCTGGCGTGGCCGAGCAACACGTGCACGGCATTGCCGTTGCCACAGTGCAGCTCGAGCAGCAGATTGGCGGACAATCCGAGCGCGGCGGTGCTCAGGCACGCCGTACGCAACGAGGGTCGGTCGTCGCGATCGAACGCCCAGAGCAGAGCGGCGATCGGCAAAGTGAGCAGCGCTCCGTAGCCGAAGCAAGCGAGCGCGCCCCCTGCCGCCGCTTGGCGACTCACTTCGGTGGCCGGCGCAAACGCGGCCAAGATCGGCACGCCGAGCGCGAAAGCCAGCAGCCCCAGGTAATCGCGAAACGCATCACGCCGAGGTGCCTCGGACAGTTCCTTGCCGAAGGCCAGCAGGATGGCCAGGAAATACACGCACAAGAGCGCCGCGACCCGCGGCAACGGATACTGCTCGAGGTCCGCGCGCGGCCAAAGCAGGCCACCCGCACCCAGCACCAGCAGCAGCGGCAGCAGCACGAACGACAAGCGCAATAGTGAAGGCCGCGAGCGGAGCCAGGCTCGCGGCCCAGTTTCGCGCGCGAGCTTGCCTTCGATCTCGGCGAAGAAGTCGTCAGCAGCGGCGGGCAGAACGACGCGCGTCTGCGCAGCCAGATTGCGGCCGAGCTCGGCGCCCTGCTCGAAAAGCTCACGACACTGCGAGCAGCCCGCCAGGTGCGGCTTCACTTGCTCTTCCGCAGGCGCCACGCCGTTCAAGAACGCATCGCGAATTTGCGGGCAATCCATCACTTGCTCCCCTCCACGCTGGGCTTGCCTTCATGGCTGCTCTCGGGGTCCGGAGCGGCATCACCGAGCCGCGCGCGCAGCGCGACGTAGCCGCGATGCGCGCGTACCTTGACCGCCGACACGGTCGAGCCCACGACCTCGGCTACCTCGGGAAAGCTCAAGCCTCCGAACCAATGCAGCTCGATCACCTCACGGTGCTCGGCGGGTAGCAGCTCGAGCGCGCGCGCCATTTCCCGCGCAGCGTCTGAGCGCTCTTGCCCACGCGGCCCCTCGAACGGCTCGGCCACGCGATCGTCCTCCAGCGATGTCTCGCGACGGCGCTTGTTGCGTCGAAAGTACTCGCGCTTGAGGTTCAAGGCGATCGTAAAAATCCAGGGCTTGAGCTTGCGACCCGGTTCGAAATCCAGGCGACTCCTGTGCAAATGCAGAAACGTCTGCTGCACCAAATCGTTGGCCTCTTCCAGGCTCTTCAGATCGCGGGCCATGGCACGCTGCAAGAGCGGAGTGTAGCGCTGAAATAGCTCGCGAAAAGCCGGTTTGTCGCCGGCAATGTAAGCCGCCATGAGCTCCTCGTCGCTGCGCACGGCGGCAATATAGCCAGCATTCCCCCGGCCGACGCAAACGCTAACCTTTTCCCGCGCCCCGGCTATACTTCGTGCGTCGCGGACCGAGCCGCGCGGAGAAGCCCATGGATCTGAGCAGAGGAACCAGCATTGCCCTGGCCGTGTCGGCCTTACTCGCTGCCAGCGCTTGCAGCGGCAGCGCCGACGAAACCGCGAGCGCCGCGTCCCAGCCGATCAAGTGCGAAGGCGGCAACGCTTGCCAGGGGCTGTCCGAATGCGCCACCCAAGACGGCAAAAGCAGCTGCGTGGGTGAGAACGCCTGCAATGGGACGGGCTACGTGTTCACCGAGACGCAGGAACAGTGCGACGCCCTGCAAATCAAGAACCGCCCCTGAGCGCCGGCGCGCTGGTCGGCCTCGGCCTGCGAGTCCAGCACTACGACGCGCTCTCGAGCCACGGCCTGCGCGCGGATTTCGCAGAAGCCATCAGCGAGAACTTCATGGGCCGAGGCGGGCGCGCGTTCAGCGTGCTCGAGCGCGTGCGTTCGGACATGCCAGTCGCATTGCATGGCGTCTCGCTCTCGATCGGCGGCATGGACCCGCTGCCCGACACGTACCTTTCGCAGCTCGCCGAGCTCGCCACGCGCATCACGGCCTTCAGTGTGTCCGATCACCTGTGCTTCGGGACGTTCGGTGGACACTACGCACACGACTTGTGGCCGCTACCGTACACCGAAGAAGCCCTCGAGCACGTCGTAGCGCGCGTGCAACGAGTGCAGGACCGCTTGGGTCGCCAGCTGCTGCTCGAAAACGTTTCGAGCTACGTGGAGTATCGCGCGAGCACGCTCAGTGAGTGGGAGTTTTTGAGCGAAGTGGTCACGCGCGCGGACGCGGGCATCTTGCTCGATCTGAACAATGTCTTCGTCAGCGCGCAAAACCACGGATTTTTGCCGGCGGAGTATCTAGCGGCCTTGCCCAGGGAGCGCGTGCGACAATTCCACCTGGCTGGGCACAGTGATGCGGGGAGCTACTTGTTCGACGACCACGGTTCGCCGGTCTCAGCCCCGGTTTTTCGGTTATACGAACAGGCGCTCGAGCGCTTCGGCCCGCTACCGACGATCGTCGAGTGGGACGAGCGGCTGCCCGAGCTGCCCGTGCTCGAAGCCGAGGCGGATCGCGCGCGGGCGCTTTCGAACGCGCGGCAAGCAGCTTTTCGCGAGCGAGAGCCGTGAAGCTCGCCGAGCTCCAGCGCTACTTCGCCAGCGCCGCCACCTCCGGCAGCGGCCCCCTGCCCGAGCTCGAGCGCGTCTTTTTCGGCAGCAAGCAGCTCTCGGCCCAGGCCCGCTTGGCGATCTACAACCGCGCCTATTTCTATCGCCTGCTCGACGCCTTGGCCTCGGTGTTCGGGCACACGAAGCGCTTGCTCGGTGAGCTCGAGTTCGAACGCCTAGGCTTGGCCTACCTATCGCGGCATCCATCCGAGCACCCCGCCGTGGAGCGCATCGGGCGCGCGTTCCCCGAATATTTACGGGTTACCGGTGCGCCGCCCCTGATCGTCGATCTGGCCTCGCTCGAGTGGGCCAGACTGTGCGCGCTGGTTGCGCCCAATCCAGCCAGCATCGCTAGCGTGCACGCCATCCAGCCGAGCCAGTTTCCCGAAGCGCGGCTCCGCTTCGTGCCCTCCCTGCATTGGCTCGAGCTCGATCCGCGCGTGCTCTCCGCCTTCGCCGGCGAGCAGCTCGACTCGTCCGCAGTTGCAGCCCTTCAGCCTGCGTGCCGCGTCGCGATTTGGCGCAGCCAACACGTAGTCATGCAGCAGGCCGTCGCTGACTGCGAATGGCAAGCGTTCTCTCACGCAGCAAGCGGCGCCACGTTGAGCCAGGTGTGCAGCGTCTTCGATAGCGGCTCCGCGGCGGAAGACGTGCAGCGCGCATTCCGAGTGTTGTCTGGTTGGTTTGCCCGCAATTGGCTGGAAAAAGTCGAGCACGGCCAGGCCCTAGCGATTTGAAGCCGATGCTCGAGCGAGCGTGAGCCAAGGCACAGCGCGGGGCGCGCGCGGCCGCAGCCTGGCCGAGCGGAAGTAGCGCTCGTCTTCGTAGTAGGCGCGCGACTGATCGGGCGACCAGCCTGGCACGCCGAGCACGGGCAGCGGATGCAGGCGCGCGGGCTCGCTCAAAAAATCGGGCACGTGTGCGGCGAGCGCGTGGTCCAGGAAGACGCGAAAGTCACCGCCGCTGAGCTCGAGCTGATCGCTCGATACGCGCGCGAATAGCGCCTTACCCATCAAGCGCGGATGCGGCTCGCGCAGGGAGTCGAGCAAACCGTGACCGAACACCAAAAAGCGAGTCGTCCGTTTTAGCTCGGCGCGTCGCTCCCAGAATACTTCACGCCACTTGAGCGTCGAAAGTGAGTCGAAGATCGTCGGCTCCGTGCCAACCACCAGCACGCCCGACTCGTCGAGGTGCGTGGCCGCGTTCTCGCTCGGCCCGCGAGCGGCGCGCTCACCCGCCAGTTGAGCGCGATGGATGGCTGTCTTCAGCGCCGGGAAATGCAGCCAAATCAGCGCACCGAACAGATCGTGGAACGAGCCGGGGCGCGTCGGAATGCAGCCCGTTCGCGAAAGAAAGCGGTCGAAGCCGCCCACCGCCTGCAGCTGCGCCTGGTCTTCCGCCGCAAAGTCGAACCAGGGCCTAATCGAGCTCGGCAAGCCGTCCGCCAAGCCGCGCAATTCGTCGGGAGCCGGAAAGCCGTCGAATGCGAGCAGGCGCTCACGCACACGCGCATCGATCACGGAGAAAGCCGGGTGCTCGAAGCTAGACGCGGGCAGGCGTGGGCCGGCGCTCATGGCCCTTCGGGGATTTCGAAGTGAACGCTGGCGCCGCCGTCCGAGCGATTCTCCGCCCAGGCTCGGCCCGCGTGAGCCCGCGCGATACGCTCCACCAAGGCCAGGCCCAGGCCCAGCGACGAGGAGCCATCGCCGCGATAGAACGCGTCGAAGACGCGCTCCAGAGCGTCCTTGGGAAAGCCGGGACCGCGGTCGGATACCGTCACGCGCAGGTTGCCGGAGGCGCGCGAAAGCTGCACGCTCTCCACGCCCCCGCCGTGCTTTTGCGCGTTCTCCAGCAGATTGCACAGCGCGCGGTCGAGCAGTGTGGGATCGCCCTTGATGCGCGCATTCGCCGCGTCGTTGCGCAGCACGCTCGGATCGACGCCCGCGCGCTCGATGGCGCGCGCGACGAGCAGGCAGGGCTCCAAGGTTTGTAGCGTCAGAGTGCCGAAATCGAGCCGCGAATTGGCCAATAGCTTGCCGATCAGATCGTCGACCTCGATGATCTCGCGCTCGACCTTGTCGAGCGTGGCGGAATCGGCCGTGCCACGCAAAAGCTCGCTGAGCACGCGCAGGCGCGCCAGTGGACTCCTGATCTCGTGCGAGACGGCCGCGAGTAGCTCGCGCTGGTCGTTCAATTGTCGCTCGATGCGCCGCGCCATGTCGTTCACGGCGTCGGCCAGCACCCCCACCTCACCCATGTGATGTCGGCCCAGGCGCACGCGGCTGACCAAGTTGCCCGAGCCAATCTCGCGCGTCACGCGGATCAGATCGGACAGCGGCCGAACCAGCTTGCGAGCCAGCGCGCCCGACGCGCCCCACAAGCTCAAGCACGCCGCGGCGATGGCCAGCACGAAGGTCAAGCCGGGCACGCGACGACGCTTGTCGATACATACCGATAGCGTGCCGAGCGTCGACGTTCCTCGCAAAATGGGCACGCTGAACTCGGGCTTGTCGCAGCCTGGCCCGATTTGCTCGACTGGTTTCTTGGCCACGTCGTACAGCGTCAGATCGACCTCGAACGCCTTGGCGATGTCTTGAGCCAACCCGTGGCGCTCGCTCGGCTGATCCCAGACCCGCTGGAAGCGCTCGCCAACGAAACGCTGGATGCGCATGACGTCGCTCTCCATGCTGGAGGAATCTGGGCGTAGCGCGCTCACTACCCCGCTCACCACCATGCCCGTGAAAAGGATGGTGATGCCGAGCCACATGAACAATTGGCGATGCAAGCGGGCGCGTACGAAGCGCCGAAACCTCATTCCGAGCCCTTCGCCATCACGTAGCCGACGCCACGCACCGTCTTGATCAGCCGCGGAGGATCGTCGAACAGCTTCTTCCGCAGGTGGGAGATGTGAACGTCGACCGTGCGGTCACTGACGGTCACGTCGCTGCGGCCCGCGTGCTCGAGCAAGCTGGCCCGAGGCACCACCCGCCCGGCTCGACGCATCAGCGCCAAAAGCAGATCGAACTCGATGCCCGTCAGATCGGCGATCTTACCGTCGACCGTGACTTGCCGGGCGCCGACGTCCAAGCTCACCCCGCCGACGTTCAGGTGCTCTTTGCTCGGATCGAGCTCGGTGCGGCGAAGCACCGCGCGCAGCCGCGCGAGCAACTCACGCGGACTAAAGGGCTTTCCGAGGTAGTCGTCCGCGCCCAGCTCGAGCCCGACCACGCGATCGGTCTCGTCACCCTTGGCGGTGAGCATGATCACCGGTAGACGGCTCTTCTCACGGATCTTCTTGAGCACCGAAAGCCCGTCCAGGCCGGGCATCATCACGTCCAAGAGCACGGCATCGAACGCGCCGGACTCCAGCACCGACAGGCCCAAAAGGCCATTCGATGCGTGGCTCGAGCGAACGCCATTTTGCGTCAGGTAACTGTCCAAAACTTCGAACAGTCGCACATCGTCGTCGATGACCAGCACGTGAACCGACATGAGCGGGGAGGCGGAGCGTACCACCACCTGCCCCGCTGTGTCAGGCACCTGCCAAGCGCTCGCGATTAGGGCGTTTGCCGCGTTTGCCGCGTTTGCCGCGTCTGGCGCCGCGTTCTCGCCGCTCACGGCGTATTTTCGGCGTGGGCAGCGTGATTGTGCGAGCGCTCGGCAGCGCGCATGCAAACGTCCGCGACGTGATCCTCGAACGCCTGGCGCCGTTCGAGGGAGTGATAGTGGCAGCCGTACAAGCCGGAGGCGAAGCCGGCCACGGCACCCAGTGCGAGCACGAATATCAAACCTTTGCGTCTCATCTCGATTCTCCTTTCGGGCTCGCGCCTTCAGCTGAACGGCCCGAAACCGCGAGCAAATGGCCCGGCTTCGATCAGCTCGGCCAGGATCTTGCGTTGCCGTTCGTCGAGGGTCTCATGCACTTTGCCGAACGAATCGAGCGCGTTCTGACGTACGCGCTCGATGACTCGATCGTGGCGTTCGAAGACGCCATCGATCGCGCCGCGATCCAGAGTTTCTTCGCGGACGGCTCGAGCGACGTCCACGCGGGTGGCGCGGAACTCGTCGCGCGCCTCGTGCACGTCCTCCATCAAGGTGTCGACCGCCTCGCGAACGACCTTCTCCTGACCGGGAGTCGTGTCTAGCCGATCGAGCAGCCGATTCAGGATGAAACGCCCGCGACGCGAGCGAAAACCGCGAAAGCCGTGGCGACCGGAACAGTGATGGCCCTCGTGGTGGTTCCGCGCAAAAGTCGCGGTCAACCCCAATAAACAAGCAGCACCAAACAGAAATCCAAACATTTTTCAGCTCCTTCACCAGCAATCTGGGCCTGCTCTGTGAAGAACGAAGAGGCCTCGCGGTTAAGAAGCGTTAATTGCCAACCAGGAGCTGCGGGCTGCCGCCTGACAGCTAGAACGCAATCTGCGCTATGCTCCACCTCGACGAGTCAGAAGCTCCCATGGGCGACCAACGCGGATCAGGCAACGAAAACGAGAACCTAGCGACGAGCGCTGGTGAGCCCTTGCCCGCTGACGTGGTGCCTAAGCCCGTGGTCCAACTCCCGCGACCGGTGTCGTTGCCGCCGCGCCCGGCCGGCGCACCGAGCATGCCGCCGCCGCGGCCGCTCGGCACTCCGCCCCCACCTCCGGTCCGTAGCCTGTTACCGACCCAGTCGAGCCAACGGCCGCCCCCGCCCCCGTGGCGCGCGAATCCATCGCCTCCACCCCTGACCGCAAGCCAGCGTCCACCCCCGCCCAGCATGCGGCCCCAAGGCTCGACTCCGCCCATCCCGGCAACGGTCGCCGGCGCGCCCGGTTTCCGCCCCGACGGCGGGCGGGTGCAAGAGCTCCTTTCGCAACTGATGAGCGCACGCAAGGACTTGGCCGAGACCAGCACCGAGCTGCGCAAAGTGACCAATGAGCGCAATGCCCTCCGCATCCGCCTGGTGCAAGCGGAGAACAGCGTGCGAGAGCTCAGCTCCGCGTCTCGCGCCGAAGCGCAGCTGCGCAGTGAATTCGTGGACGCTCACGCAGCCAGCAGCGCTGCCCTGCGTGCGCGCGTCAACGAATTGGAGGCGGCGCTTTCTGCTGCCACGAGAGCGCCCAAAGCGGCCGAATCGCTGAGCCTGCGTCAAATCCGCGGCATCGGCCCGGCATTCGAACGGGCCCTGCAAGCGCTGGGCATCAGCACGGTGGCTCAAATCGCAGCCCTCGAGCTCGACGACATCGAGCGCATCGCGCCGCTGATCAAGTCACGGGCCGATCGCATTCTGCGCGACGATTGGGTCGGGCAGGCCAAGCAGTTGCTCGGCAAATAGCCGCTAATCCCCGCAAAACCCGGCCTTCCGGGCGATCGGCCCGACTTTTTGCGGCTTAAGTCGCGGGGCATGGCGCCGTTCCACGAAGGGGTGTCCGTGAAAAACTCCTTCTCCGCCCTCGGCGCCCCTGTGCGCCCGACCGCGGACGATTTGCCTGACGAGCGCCAGACCCGACAAGTGCCGTCGGGTCTGCGGCGCAAAGTGGCATTCACGATCTTCACCAGCGCCTTGCTGATCGGCCTGTGCGGGCTCGCTGCGGTGTTCACGTCGACGCTGGGAATCGAAGCGCCAAGCGAGCTGAAGCGCGCAATCCTGTGGCAGGCGGCTGTCGGCTGTGGCCTCGGCCTGCTTGGAAGCCTGCTCTTCGCGCGCTTCTACCTGGCACCGCTGATCCGCGTCACCGAGCAGTCCTTCTCCAGGCTTACGCGGTCCACCCAGGCGGCAATCGAGGCCGGGCGACTGAAGAGCGAATTTTTGGCCAACATGAGCCACGAAATCCGCACGCCCATGAACGGCGTGTTGGGCATGCTCGAGCTCTTGCGCGGCACCGCGCTCGACGCCAAGCAAAGGCGTTACAGCGACACGTTGAGCACCTCGGCCAACGGCTTGATGACGGTGCTGAACGACATCTTGGATTTTTCCAAGATCGAAGCGGGCAAGATCGAGCTACGCCCGGGCCCCTGTCGACCTCGTGCCTTGTTGGAAGAAGTGGCAGAGTTGTTTGCGGCACGCGCCGAGCTCAAACGCATCGAGCTCTTGTGTCACGTGCACCCAGACGTGCCGGCGCATGTCGAGGTCGATGGCGATCGGTTGCGCCAAGTGATCACGAATTTGGTCGGCAACGCCATCAAATTCACCGACGTCGGTGAGGTCGTGGTGCGAGCCAGCGTCACGGCCTTTCGAGACGATGAGTGCACGCTCGAGCTTACGGTGATCGACACTGGCATCGGCATCGGCGCCGAGCAACAAGCCTTGCTGTTCGCGGCCTTCTCTCAGATCGACGACAGCTCCACGCGCCGCCTGGGCGGCACGGGGCTAGGCCTCGCCATCTGCAAGAAGCTGGTCGCGCTGATGGGCGGCGAGCTCGGCGTGAACAGTGAGCCCGGCCGGGGCAGCCAATTTTTCGCACGCATTCCCGTGCGCGTGCTGGCCGCGGAAGCCACGCGCATCCCGGCGCCGAACCGCAATACGCGCGCGTTGATCGTGGACGACAACGCCACCAATCGCATCCTGCTCGAGGAACTGCTGTCGACCTGGGGGCTGCGTACTGCGTCGGCGAGCAGTGGTCCGGATGCCCTCAGCCTACTGGCCAAGGCCGACGAAAGCGACCCCTTCGGGCTCGTGATCACCGACATGCACATGCCGGAGATGGACGGCTTGACCTTGGCGCGCCAGATCAAGGTCAAGCACGCCCATCTACCGCTGTTGATGCTGACCTCACTCGGCGACACGCGCACGGGCGAAAGCGAGCGCGGGCTGTTCGCGGGCGTGCTCAGCAAACCGGTGCGCTCGGCCGAGCTGGAATGGAACATCGCACGCGCGCTCGGTGAATCCGGGCGCGCTACGAGCTCGGCCGACGATGAAACGAGCTCGATCGTGATCGCCGCCAGCGAACCACGACGCTTGCTGATCGCCGAAGACAATCCCATCAATCAAGAGGTGCTGCTCGGCGCACTGCACAATCTGGGCTACGCGGCGGACGTCGTGAACAACGGGCAGCTCGCCGTCGAAGCCTGGCAACGCAACGTTTATCCCTTGATTTTGCTGGATTGCCAAATGCCCGTGCTCGACGGCTACGAGGCCGCGCGTCAGATCCGGCAACTGGAGAACGATGGCGAGCGGGTGGCGATCATTGCCGTTACCGCACACGCGCTGGTGGGCGAACGAGAAAGAGCCCTCGCTGCCGGCATGGATGACTATGTGACGAAGCCCCTGAACAGCAAGCTGCTCCGGGAAGCCCTCGAGCGCTGGTGGCCGCGCGAGACCATGTGGCCGTGCCTACCGGACGACCACTC
>Ga0207691_10000601_pt1 | contig 35990 bp, 30 predicted proteins | sample KBSM13metaG_FD_184327 | JGI IMG/M metagenome (GOLD analysis project Ga0207691, IMG submission 184327) | Miscanthus rhizosphere microbial communities from Kellogg Biological Station, Michigan, USA - KBS M1-3 metaG (SPAdes) (version 2) | ecosystem: Host-associated > Plants > Roots > Rhizosphere >...
CCTTGGGCTTGATGTAAACGCCGGACCCGCGTTTCAGCACGTCCTGCAGCACGGCGTTCACGCCGCGGGCGACCTCGGGCTTGATCGCCCTGTGACAGGCGCTGGTCTCGGCCGGCAGTTTCTGTCCCGCCGCGTCGTTCACTGCCGAAATGGCAATCGGTGCGCAGTAGTTTCCGTCGTTGGCGAAGGTGGCAAACGCGTTGGCCAGATGGAGCGGCGCCACGCCGATGGCGCCCAGCAGATTGCCCAGCTGGTGCATGTTCACCCGGGCGTTGTCCACGCCGCTGTGGATCCCTGCGGCGTCCACCATTTTCTGGATGCCGCAGAAATCTAGCTGAGTGGCCTCGGCGAAGGTGGCGGTGTTGATGGAGTTGTAGAGACCGTAGTTGACGGGCATCCTGCGGTAGTACCCGGGGTCGTTGTTCTGCAGGTCATCCGCGGCGCCGAGCTGTTTTTGGCTGGTGCTGTAGGCGCCGAGCACCCTGCCGCAGCTGGACCTCCATGGAAACCCGAGGGGATAGGACCGCCGGGAGGCGTCCACCATGGCGGTCAGGGACTTGCCCTCGTTGAGCCATTCGGCAAACGTGAACGGTTTCATGGTGGAACCGGGCTGGAATCCGCCGGCGCCGTTGAGATCGTTGCCGTTGGCGTCCTTGGAATCGACGTTGAAGTTCAGTTGCGTGTCGAATTTGCCAGGTGCCGGGAGAAACACGGTGTTTTGCGCCATCGCCAGGATCTTGCCGGTGCCGGGTGCGATGGAGACCATCGCGGCGCCCCATTTGTCCGGGTTGGCCCCGGCCGTGGCATCGACCTGCGCCTGCGCGGCCAATTGGAGCCGGCTGTCCAGGGTGGTGGTGATGGTCAGGCCGCCGCGGAACAGCTTCCGCTCGCGTTCGCCAATATCCGCGCCGTAGGCCGGGTTGTTGAGAATGAGGTGGGAGACGTAGTCGCAGAAGTACGGTGCCATTTCCGCGCCGGCGCACCCCTGCCTCCCGGGGGTGATCTTGAGATCCACCGGGGCGGCTACGGCCGCATCGTGCTGCGCTAGGGTGATGGCGCCGTAGCTGAGCATCTTGGCGAGAACCTGGTTGCGCCGCTGGACGGCGTTTTCCGGATGGACGTCAGGATTGTAGAAGCTGGGGCTGTTCACGAGGCCGGCCAGCAGGGCAGCCTGCGGCAGGGTGAGGTCCTTGGCAGTGGTGTTGAAGAAGTAGCGGGACGCAGCTTCGATGCCGTAGGCGTCCCGGGCGAAAAACACGATGTTCAGGTACCCCTCCAGGATCTGGTCCTTGGTGTATTTCTTCTCCAGTTCGACGGCGAGCCTCATCTCGCGGATCTTGTCGGCCATGCTCTTTTGCCCGTTGAGGACAATCTGGTCGCCCTTGTCCGCCGACACTAGGGATTCGTTGAGCACGTTGGTGACGTACTGCTGGGTCAGGGTGGAGGCGCCCTGCCTGCCGCCGTTGGTCAAGTTGGACACCAGCGCCCGGAGAATCCCCTGGGGGTCAATGCCGGCATGTTCGTAAAAGCGGCGGTCCTCGATCGCGACGATCGCGTCCTTGATGTACGGGGACATCTGGTCGAGCCGGACCTTCACGCGGTTTTCAGCATAGAAGGTGGCGATCGGTTTCCCGTCGGCGGTGAGCACCCTGGTCGATTCCGACGGCGGATCAACTGTCAGTTCCGAGGGGAGGCTGTTGAACAATTTGATCGAGTCGCTGACGGCTACGCCGGTCGCGGCCACCGTGGGGACCAGAAGGCTGGCGGCCAGGACGCCGCAAACCGCGCTCGCCGTCAGGAAGCCGAACAGCCTCCACAGGGTCGCGGCTACTAGGGATCCGGTGCTTTTCCTGGGCGACATGGTGCCTGGACAGGCTAGGTCAATGAGTCGATGGCGACGGTGATCGCCAGCAAGAGCGGGACGTCCTCGCCGCCCGCGATTTCGACGCCGTAGGACTCGCGCACGCGGAACCACTTCTTGGAGATCGTGGCGACCGTATGGCCGTCGCGCTCGATCTCGTACTCGTGGTCGACGATGTTGCCGTGTGCCTTCATGTCGGGGCCGCCTTTTACGTCGATCGAGAAGCGGTCCCGGAGCCCTACCAGGGCCTTGTGCACCGTCGCAGCGGTGTCGCCGCCGCGTTCGATGGCCACCTTGTCCCGGACCGAGAGCTTGCGCTCCTGGATTCGCGCCACCTCGTTTCCCGAGGCGTCCTCCAAAACGAACGTGTCCCGGATTCGGACCGCCTTGCCGTTGACCTTGTAGGCGCGTTGGCCGTGGCTGTCTTCGATCCAGAAGTCGTCCCCGATCGACAGCAGTTTCTCGCGCATCTGAAACCGCTCGCCCATGGGTTCGTCATGCCGGTGCCGCAATAGTCCCATGCCCTGACCATAGGACCGCTCCGCCGGCCGGCACCTCACCCGAACCGGATGGTCCGGGCCGCTGAAGTGTCCTCGCTGGTAACCTGAACATCATTGTTTGAGTAGTCGAAGGGGCTGGGAGGGCCGGTGCCGGAAGTGCAGAAAGAACGCACCAAGCGGGCGGACGCCGTCCGGAACAAAGATGCCATCATTGACGCCGCGTTGACACGCCTCAGTGACAATCCCGGGGCAAGCATGGCTGAAATTGCTCGGGTTGCGGGGGTGGGCAGGGTGACCCTCTACGGGCACTTCGCAGACCGGAAGGACCTGGTTGGCGCCGTGTTCGAGAGAGCCATGGACCGCGCCGAGGCCGAACTCGCCGCTGTTGACATCGAGCAAGACACCTGGAACTCCCTGCAGGAGATCGTCCAGTCATCCTGGCGGGTCCTCCATCAATTCAACGCGCTTTTGGCGGCGGCCGAACCATACCTCTCAACCGACCAAATCAGGGCTCACCACGACAAGCCGCTGGCCCGGGTGATGTCGGTACTGGAAAAGGGCAGGAGTGAGGGGATCTTCCGTACCGATCATTCCCTCACGTGGCAGGCCGCCTGCTTCTACGCCATCCTCCACAGCGCGGCGGCCGAAATCCGGGCGGAACGACTGGATGAGGTGGCGGCGGCAAAGATCCTTCCGTCAACGATCCGGGCCCTCCTGGTCCCGCCGGACCTGCCGACCGATAAATCTCTCCACTAGATCTACTGGGTGCCGCCGTGGCGCAGGAACTCGGCGATCTTCGTTGCCATGGCCTTGGACTGCGTCCAGTGCAGGTAGTGCTCGCCCCCAAGGACCACCAGCTCGTGGCGCCGTACGTTGGCCAGCTGCCGTTCGTGCGCGCCGTACCAGTCCGGCTGCTGGTTCATCGTGTCCTGTGACAGGAAGTAGAGCACCGGAAGGGCGTCGGGGTAGCGGAGATCCTGGAGCTTGGCGGCATTCCCGCCCATCCGGAGAGTTTCATCAGTGACTGCCGGGTTGCCGAAGTTCCAGCTCGCTATCTGACGCATTTGTTGGCGTTCAGCTGCCGTGAAGCTGCCGCCGCCGGGTTCTCCAAAACCCACAGCCGTGGCCCAGCGGACCAGGCCTGTGGTCGAGGGTGCATGCGCCCACCAGTAGTCCGCTGCAGGCACCTCGGCGGGGTCGGTGGTTCCGCCCGTGGACATCCTGCTGGCCGGGACGGTGGGGTCGATGCCGACAACGGCGGACACCTCCGCTGGATACTTGTTCGCGTAGTACAGCGTGGAAAAGCCGGCGATCGAGTGGCCCATGAGAGTGTAGGGCGCCCTGATGCCGAGCTTTGACAGCACTTCATGAAGTTCTTCGGCGATGTTTTCTACGGTCCTTGGCCGGGCAGTCATGTCGCTTAAGCCGTAGCCGAATCCCTCAACAATCACTGTTCGGAAGCCGCGCATTTCCCGGACCAAGGGGGCAAAATCGAGCCCCGGGGCAGGGGTCCCGAGTCCACTGAGCAGCACGACCGTCGGCCCGGTCTCGCCGGTGCGGATGACATTGATGGTTCCCTCAATGAGGTGAACCTTTTCGCCGTATGCGACCGTGTGGGACTTTTCGAACTGTTCCAGGATGAGATTGGCCGACGTCGAGGCGGCGAGCAAGCCGGCAACGCTCAGCGCCACCACCCCCGCCATGCGCAGGCCCCGCCTCCACCGACGCCTGCGGGGCGGATTGTCCAGGGCTGGGCGGGTAGGGCGCGGCATCATGGCAAGACTCCAGAACGAAGGAACTGAGGTAGGCGGTGCGACGTCTCCGCGCTGGGACCGGTCCGGTCAGGCACTTTTGTTGACCAAAATAAATTATACAGCGCTGTTTGAGATAAAGCTCTGGTTGATCAAGCCCAAGCTTTTTACAACCCCCGCCCACTCGCCATGAGAATCAATTCTGCCCGCGCAGCCGTAACCCCCTGATCCTCACGGCCGGCTGGTTGGCCGTGGGCCTCCCGGCACCAGCCCGGCCATCGACCGCGCCGGAACGAGCCTGTCCGCCGTCGACCTCGCCGGAAGTCCCGTGCCCCAGGACGGGGACTGCAACGGGACGGCCGCTGCCGATTCGGGGGCCTACGAGTTCGACTCGCCCAGCTGCTGACCTACGTTGTGCCAGCATCGGCTCAGCTGGTGCCGGCGTGGCTCCAGCGCTGCTCGATCCGGCCAAATTTCCAGACGGCGAGCGCGATCAGCCAGATGATGACGAAGAGGCCGACGATGATGTACCCGACGTTTTCGAGGTCCAGCGAACCGATGGCGGCCGCCGGCCCCGATTCGAGTCCCAACTTGTCCGCCACGAGCCCAAGCAGCACGGTGACACCGACCACCAGGGCCACAATCACCGAGAGCACCGTGACTGTGAGGTTGTAGAAGACCTTGCGGACCGGCTTCAGGAACGCCCACCCATAAGCCCGGGACATGAACACGCCGTCGGCGGTGTCGAAAATGCTCATTCCGGCGGCGAACAGCACCGGCAGGACCAGGATGGCGTACCAGGGCAGGGAGAAGGCCGCGGAACCGGCGGCGAGCACGAGCAGGGCCACCTGGGAGGCGGTGTCGAATCCCAGGCCCATCAGCAGGCCGACGGGATAGATGTGCCATGGCTTGGTGATCCGCCGGATGGTTCCGCCGAGGAGCCTTGCCAGGAAGCCCCGGTTGTTGAGCTGGTGCTCAAGCTCAGCCTCGTCCAGTTCCCCGGTCCGCATCCCGCGGAACACCCGGGCGATGCCGACCACCGAGACGAGGTTCATCAGACCGATCAGGATCAGGAACGTTCCAGCCACGACGCTTCCCACCAGTCCAAGCGTCTGCATCAGCGCCGAGTCCCCGTCCTGCACGGTGCCGGCCATGGCCCTCGCGCCGAGGGCCAGGAGCAGCGCCGCGCCGAACACCACGGTGGAGTGGCCCAGCGAGAACCAGAAGCCCACCCCCAGCGCGGCCTTTCCCTCGCCGACCAGCTTGCGGGTGGTGTTGTCGATGACGGCGATGTGGTCGGCGTCGAACGCGTGCCGCACTCCCAGCAGAAAGGCGGTAACACCCAGCCCCACCCCGTACACGCCGGAGCGGCCCAGCGCGAAGTTCTGCGGAGCCACGGCCAGGGTCAGCACACTCCAGCCGACCACGTTGAGCAGGAGTACGAAGCCGGTGATGCCGGCGAGATGGAACTTGTCCCGGCGTTCCCAGCGACTGGACGTCGCCCGAACCGGCTGCGCTACAGGCAACAAGTTGCTCATAATCCGTAAGGGTAGGCGCGGGGGTCGCCGCTGCCAAGACCTCGCGGACTGCGGAACTGCGCGTGGCCGTGTTGCCCCCGGCATCGTCTCCGCGTGCACCGTTGACACGGCGATGCCCGGCCCTATCCGCCGGTGCGGCCTCCATGCAAGCATGGGGATCACCGATCATGCACAGCACTCCGATCATGCACAGGGAGGGGACTCGATGAAATCCAATGAACTGCTGCTGGATGCCTTCGGCCGGATCCGTGAGACGGTGGACGCGGCCCTGGCCGGGGTTGATGATGCCACCCTGCTCCGACGGCCCGGAGGCAACGGGAATTCAATGGCCTGGCTCATCTGGCACCTCAGCAGGGTCGAGGACGCGCAAGTCGCCTCCGCCGCGGGCCTGGACCAAGTGTGGACCTCGGAAGGGTTTGCCGCCCGCTTCGGCCTGCCGCTCTCCAAGCGGGACACGGGCTACGGCCATACGAGCGGCCAGGTGGACGCGGTGCAGGCACCGCCGGAACTGTTGCTCGAATACTACGAAGCCGTCCACCGGCAGACCGTGAATTTCCTGGAGAACCTCGGCGACGACGACTTCGACCGGATCGTCGATACCCGCTGGGACCCGCCCGTCACCCTCGGGGTGCGGCTGGTCAGCACGATTGCCGACTGCCTCCAGCACGTGGGGCAGGCGGCCTACGCAAAGGGCCTGGATTCCGCGCGCGGGCACGGCTAGGCGGTCCCTGCCATGCAGACGGCCGATATTCGCGGACTCTTCCCGGGGCTACAGGAGACCATCTATCTCAACACCGCCTCGATGAACGTCGGCTGTGCACCCGCCCGCGAGGCCTACGAACTGGCCGTCGAGCGCTGGTCCGCCGGCAGGTTCGACTGGATGGATGCCGAGCGGGCAGGGGAGGAGGCACGCACCATATTCGCGGAGATCGTCGGGGCGACGGCGGGGGAGATCGCGATCGTCCCGGCCGTGAGCACAGCCGCCGGGATAGTGGCCGCCAACCTGCCGCCGGCGAAGCGCGGCGAGAACGTCGTGGTTGCCGGGAACGAATTCGCCTCGAACTATTACCCCTGGCTCCTGCTCCGCAACCGCGGTTACGAGGTCCGGGCCGTGGCACCGGGCGGTGACGGCGTGACGGCCGAGGAATTTGGCCAGGCGGCCGACGGCGGCACCCGTCTGATCGCAGTGAGTGCCGTCCATTCGGCCAACGGCTACCGGGCGGACCTGGCCGCACTCAGCCGGGTCGCGGCCCGCTCCGGCGCCTGGTTCTTCGTCGACGCCTGCCAGGCCGCGGGCGCGGTGCCCCTGGATGTGGTGCGCGACGGCGTGGATTTCCTGGCCGCCGCGAGCCACAAGTTCCTGCTCGGCTCCAGGGGCATGGGCTACCTCTATGTCCGCAGCGGGCTGCTAGACCGGATCCAACCCGTCGGTCCCGGCTGGAAGGCCGCGCGCAACCCGGCCGAGAGCTTCTACGGACCGGCCATGGACCTCTCACCCACGGCCTCGAAGCTCGACGCCTCCTTGGCGTGGTTTCCCGCCCTGGCCGAGCAGGCGGCGCTCGGCATCTTCCGCAGGTTCGGCATCGGGGCCTTGCTCGATCGCAACGCCCGGCTCGCCCTGCGTCTTCAGGAGGCCCTGGCGGCGCAGGGCTCCGCGTTCCGGCCGTTCGCCGAGCAGCACCGCTCCACGATCTTCTCCGTGCCGGTGACAGACACCGAGGCGGTCCTGGAGCGGTTCCGCCGGGCCAACGTGGTGGCATCGGTCCGGGAGGGCAGAATCCGGCTGGCGGTACATTTCTACAATCTGGATGAAGAACTCGATCGCGTGGCCGGGCTGATCGGGCGAGGGTGAGCGGCGGCGGTGCCTCTCATGGAAACTGGGGCCGCCGCAGCACCGGTACTAGGCGCGCCCGGGGTCCTTGTCGTCGCTGGCGTACGCGAGGCCGATCTGGCGCCGAACTTCGTCCATGGCCTCCATGACCTGAACGCTCTGCCGGGGCGGCAGGATGTCGTTGGCCATGGAGCCGGCCGCAATGAGCCGCTCCATTTCCTGCGCCTGGTATTGCATGCCGCGGCCGGTGACGGGTTCATCGAATCGCTCGACGACGTTTCCGTCGGCGTCGTACCTGGTGAAGGCCGACGGCGTGTACCAGACTGACGGGATCTCGATCCGGCCTTCGGTTCCGATGATCGAGGCCTGGTTTGGCCCTGCCGTGTCCAGCGCGCAGTGCAGCACGGCCTGCTGCCCGCCACCGTATTCGAAGATCATCGCGGTCTGCCGGTCAACTCCGGTTTCAGTCATGCTGGCCGCTGCCCGGATCCCGGTCGGCGCCCCGAAGACGTCGAAGGCGAACGAGACGGGGTAGATGCCCAGGTCCAGGAGCGCTCCGCCGCCCAGCGCCGGGTCGTTGAGGCGGTGCGTCGCATCCTTGGGCAGATTCTGGTTGTGGTCAGCGATCACTGTGCGGACCTCGCCCAGGGCGCCGGACCGAATCAGCTCACGGATGCGGACCATGTGCGGAAGGTAGCGGGTCCACATGGCCTCAAGGGCGATCAGCCCTTTCGTCTCGGCGAGCTCCACGATCTCCCGGGCCTGCCAGGCGTTCATGGCGAAGGGCTTTTCGATCAGCACGTGTTTACCGGCGTCCAGGGCCAACAGCGCATTCTCGTGATGGAACGGGTGCGGCGTCGAAACGTAGACAACATCGACGTCCGGGTCGGCCACGAGGTCCGCGTAGCTTCCATGGGACGTGGGGATCTGAAACCGGGCCGCGAACTCGGTCGCGGATGCCATGGTCCTGGAGCCGACGGCCTGGACCACCGAGCCGTTGTCGATCAGGTCCGGCGTTTGCAGCCCGGCGATGAACCCGGTGCCGAGAATTCCCCATCTGGCCCGGGGCGTGGAGAGACCTGCGGTGCCGGGTGTGGCGTGCTCTGACATGCGTTTGGGTTCCCTTCGACCATGCGGTCACGAAAGCATCGTGCGGCTCGTGGAGCGTCCACGGCTTCGCGGGACGTGTTCGTATCCTAATCCCGATGCCGGAACTCACGGTGTGAGCGGACCCCGAAGCACACGCAGGGCCGCGGCGGCGTCACCTTCAATGACGGCGTTCTCTGCCAGGTTGGATCGACCCCAAAGACCCAGATACATCACCGGCAACGGGGCGGAAATCAAGGCCACGGCGGCACCAGGTCCCAGTGTCCAGCTGGCGGCCCCTGGCACCTGGAAGGTCACAGCTTTGTCCGGGGGCGGCATCCGGTCCAGTCGCAGTTGCCGCGGCGCGAACATCGCCAGGACCTCGTCGACACCGTCGAGCATGAAGTTGTCGGCCAGCGCGGGGATCTCCAGGCCAAGCGCCTGGCAGGCGTCGACCAGGTGGATGGCGTGTTCGTGGGCCTGTCGCCGAAGCCAGAACCGGGCGGTGCGCGGCGGCGGGCCAAAGGTCCAGCATTCGCTCTCTGGATCAAGGCCTGTCATTGTCTCGAGGAAGGGTGCGGTGCCCGCCAGAAACCAGGCCGCGGCGCCCTCGGCCGGCGGTGCAGGTTCCTGGACAAAGCTGCCCGTCCGGACCACCCCGGCTGCCCACCTCTCGATTGAGCCGAGATGCCCGAAGAGCTGCTCGAGCGTCCAGGCGGGGCACGCCGGAACGGCGCCGGCAAGCGTGTCCCGCGGCTGCCGGGCGAGCGTGCCGAGGTGGTCCAGGGAGTTGGCCAGTTCGGCAAGGAATCGATCGGGCGACATGGGGGGAGCCTAACGCGACGCCGGGGCAATCCGCGGCCCGGGCCGGAATGCTGGGGCGATTCCGCGGCCCGGCAAGTAGGCACTCGGGCGCGCCCGAGGACGGTGCAAGTAGCACTCGGAATTAAACGGGAATCGCCGCCGAAAAGTCGAGTAGCCTCCACTCGCGCGCTCATCACCCCCCGCTTCTAGGCTCCAAAGTACTGGGTTAATAAAGTCAATGTAATGGTCAGGATCGGGTCTCAGCCATGCATGATCAAACAGAATCTCGGGTGTTGTCCGGCCATTTTCAGGGCAGTCGGCGCAGTGGACGGAGGGGTGGGCCACCGCATCTCCGGAAGCACCGGGCGGCCAAAATCCACGCAACGACGCCCCGAAACCGCGGGTGGTCCCGGGGCGCGTGGGCATCGCTGCTGTCGGCAACGCTCACCCTCGCCGGGCTGTCCGTCGGCGGGGCCGCCGTCGCGGACGTGGGGACCATCGCGCACGATTCCCTGCGGACCGGGTGGGACCGCGACGAGCCCGGGCTTTCGCCGTCGGCGGTGGCATCATCGAATTTCGGCAAACTGTTCTCCTCAACCGTGGACGGGCAGGTCTACGCCCAGCCGCTCGTAGTCGGCACCACCGTTATTGCCGCGACGGAAAACAACGCCGTCTACGGGCTGGACAGCGCCACAGGCGCGGCAAAGTGGACGCGCAAACTCGGGCCGGCGTGGCCGGCGTCGACGGTGGGGTGCGGTGACCTCACTCCCAACATCGGAATCACGTCCACTCCGGTCTACGACCCGGCCACGAAGAGCGTCTACCTGCTGGCCAAGACGAATGACGGGGCAAGCAAGCTTTTCCCGCACTGGTACATGCACGCCCTGGACGTGGCGACCGGCGCAGAGAAACCCGGATTCCCCGTCACGATCCAAGGCAGCCCGACAAATGACCCTGCCCGGCCGTTCAACCCGATGACGGCGATGCAGCGCCCAGGGCTGCTGCTCTTGAACGGGGTCGTATATGCCGGATTTGCCAGCCACTGCGACTACACCCCCTTCGTCGGCTACGTCGTCGGCGTATCGACCGCCGGCCGGCAGACGACGATGTGGGCCACCGAATCAGGCAACGCCAACGCGGAGGGCGGAATCTGGCAATCCGGCGGAGGACTGGTGTCCGACGGTCCCGCGAACATCCTGCTCACCACGGGAAACGGCATTTCCCCTAAGCCGGGCCCGGGAACGCAGCCCCCCACCACCTTGGCGGAGGCGGTGGTCCGGCTCAAGGTCGGCAGTGACGGCAACCTGAAAGCCACCGACTTCTTCAGCCCGGCCGACAACGCGAAGCTGAACCGAAACGACGCCGATCTGGGCTCCGGCGCTCCCGTCGCGATCCCGGACGGCTATGGCACAGCTGCACACCCGCACCTGCTGGCCCAAATCGGCAAAGACGGCACCATGTACCTGCTGGACCGGGACAACCTGGGGGGCATGGCGCAGGGTGCCGGCGGCACCGACGCCGTCCTGGACAAAGCCGGTCCGTACAGCGGAGTGTGGGGAAAACCCGCGTTTCTCGGGACCAGCAACGGTGGCTACCTTTACGTCGTCGAAAGCAACGGGTACCTTCGCGCCTTCAAGCTCGTGCCTGGCACCACGGGCGGGGTCAGCCTCGCCGCCGTCGGGACCTCCGCGGGCACGTTCGGGTTCAGCTCCGGTTCGCCGGTGGTGACGTCCTCCGGCGAAGACGGGTCCTCCGCCCTGGTCTGGGTGGTCTACGTCACCGGAGGCACCGGGGCCGGCGCCGAACTGCGCGCCTACCGTGCAATTCCGGACAGTACCGGGAACCTCAAGGAAGTGTTTAGCGCCCCTCTGGGAATAGGGGCCAAGTTCTCCTCGGTGGCCACGGACAAAGGCCGCGTCTACGTGGGCACCCGGGATGGGCACGTCCTGGGCTTCGGCGCCCCGACAACATCGGCGGTAGGGGCAAAGAACACCGACCTCGGTACCGCCGCGGTGGGGACAACCGCGAATGGGAGCGTGACAATCACCGCATCGCGGGCGGTAACGGTGAACTCCATTACGGCAAGCGCCCCGTTCAGGATCGGAACCACGCTCACGCTGCCCCGGGCTTTGGCCAAGGGAGGAAGCATGACGGTGCCCGTGGCCTTCCTGCCGACCGTTCCGGGCCAGGCCGATGGCACCCTGACGGTCAAAACGGCCGACGGCGAGACCGACCTCCTTGGCGTCCACGGCGTCGGCACGAAGGAGGGCCTGGGTGCGACTCCGGCCATAGTCCAGTTCACCGACGTTCCGACACAAACGGTCAGCCGGCAGACGGTCAACATCGTCAACACGGGCACAACCATCGCCAAGATCACCAGTGTCACGCTGCCGGCCAACGCACAGCTCCGCGTCGACCCCGCCACGGTGCCGGGCATCGGGCAGAGCATCCAGCCCCTCGCGTCGGTGGCGGTGTCCATGACGTTCAGTCCCACCTCGGCGAGTCCGGTGACAGATACGCTCGTAGTCGCCAGTGACCGAGGGAAGGTGACCGTCAAGGTGGCCGCGACCGCAGTTTCAGGCCAAGCGCACCTGGAGATGCCGCGCTCTTTGGACTTCGGTGACGTCCCCGCCGGGACGTCGGTTACGCGGGCTTTCGAGATCAAGAACACCGGCAACATCCCAATGACCATCACGAAGGCGAAAGCGCCGCAGGGCGTCTTCTCCACTACGAATCCCATCTCCGAGGGCTTGAAAATTCCCGCCGGTGAAACCGCATACCAGACCGTAACCTTCGCACCCACGGCCGTCGGGCAGGCCGGGACTTCCGAAACGTACTACCTGATCACGGCGGACGACGGCCAAGCTGCTCAGAAGGTCATGCTCACCGGGAACGGTACCGATGACCCCATCGCTGCCTACGGATGGAAGATTAATGCCGGCCGCCCCGGGTCGAGCCTCGGCCGGTCACTGACCGCGGAGTACGCCGTCGGCGTGGGCAAATGCCAGGACTACACCAGAGGAGTGATCTGCTGGTCACCCAAGACCGGGGCCCATGCAGTCCTGAATGAGATCTACAAGCGTTACAAGGCCGAAGGCGGCGCCGGAGGTCCCTTCGGCTTCCCGACCTCTGACGAGAAGGTGTCGCCAGACAAGGTGGGGCGGTACAGCGACTTCTCTGGTGCGGGCGGGACCTCTATCTACTATTCACTGACCACTGGGGCGCACTCCGTGACTGGTGCGATCCGGTCCAAATGGAGAGCACTCGGCGCGGAGACAGGACCGCTGGGCTATCCAATCACCGACGAGAAGCGGACGCCGGACGGGGTGGGGCGGTACAACCACTTCTCGGGTGCCGGCGGGGCATCGATTTACTGGTCTCCGACAACCAGGGCGCACTCGGTGACGGGTGCGGTCCGCGCCAAGTGGGCGTCCCTGGGCTGGGAGACCGGGCTTGGCTATCCGACTTCCGACACTACGGCGTCGGCGGACGGGGTGGGGCACTACAGCCACTTCTCAGGTGCAAGTGGAAACTCGATCTTCTGGTCGCCGACGACGGGGGCGCACTTTGTCTTAGGTGCCATCCGCTCCAAATGGGCGGCACTTGGCTGGGAGACCGGCCCGCTGCGTTACCCGATCACGGACGAGAAGGGCACCCCGGATAAAGTGGGGCGCTACAACCACTTCTCCGGTTCGGCATCGATCTACTGGACGCCGACTACCCTGGCGCACCCGGTGACCGGTGCGATCCGGTCTAAGTGGGCGTCACTTGGCTGGGAGACGAGCCGGCTGGGATATCCCACAAGCGATTCCTACACGGTATCCGTCGGTCGGGCAACGGATTTCCAACATGGGCGGCTGACGTGGAACGCAACAATGAAGAAGGTCGTCGGATAGACAACGCGCGGACCAACCCGGACGTGGTGCGTTGGGCCTCACCAGACCGGCCCTCAGTGCAGGACCCTTGCCGGACATCTGACTTCGGAGGAGGATGATCGGCACACTGAGGAGGCCCGCCATGACCCAGCTTGGCAAGTTTGAGAAGTACCTGATTGAGGAATTCTTCGACGACTACCGCTCCGGCGCCATGAGCCAGCACACGTTCACGCGCCGGGTGGCGTTCATCACCGGCAGCATGGCGGCGGCCTCGGCAGCGATGCTCCTGGTGGGCTGCACGCCCGAGGAGGTTCCCCGCAGTACCGATCCCATGCCGACACCGACGTCGTCCGCGCCGGGGTCCGGCACCGCGTCCGCCGGCGCGGTGCCGGGGGCCAAGAGCCCGTTGTCGGTCCCGGAGGGGGCGGCCGGACTCACGACGGCGACCGTGCAATTCGCCTCGGGCGGCACCGACATCAGTGGCTATCTCGCACGGCCCGACCACGGGGCCGCCGGGCCGGCCGTGCTGGTCTGCCACGAGAACCGAGGGCTGACACCGCATATCCAGGATGTGGCGCGCCGCTTCGCCAAAGCCGGGTACGCCGCACTGGCCCTGGACCTGCTGAGCAGGGAAGGCGGTACCGCGGGCATGGACCCGGACGCCGTCCCGGGAGCACTGACCCAGGCCGGGGCGCAGCGTCACGTTTCCGACTTCACGGCCGGCTTTGACTACCTGAACGCCCAGGACTTCGTTGATCACGGGCGGATCGCCATGAACGGCTTCTGCTTCGGTGGCGGCATCACATGGCAGTCGGCGACGGCGATCCCGGGCCTGTTGGCGACCTCGGCGTTCTACGGACCCGCGCCTGACCTGGACAAGGTCCCGGCCATCAAGGCGGCCGTCTTCGGCGTCTACGCCGAACTGGACCAGCGGATCACCGGCGCCATGCCGGCGCTCCGGGATGCCTTGGCCAAAACTGATGTCCGGAACGAGCTCAAGATCTATCCCGGCGTGGACCACGCCTTCCACAATGACACCGGGCCGCGCTACAACCAGGAGCAGGCCACGGCCGCATGGAACGACACGCTCGCCTGGTTTGGCAAGTACGTGTGACGGCAAGTTTGTCTGAAGCATGGCCCGGACATGTCCCGACCGGATGGAGACGCGATGTTCGCAAACCGCAGGACCGCGGCGTTGAGCGCTGCAGGAGCCTTGGCCCTTGCCGGGTGTGGTGCCGCACCAGTGTCCAGGGAACGGGCGCCGGCGATAGACCGTGCGGCCGCCGTGACGGCCGGCACCCAGGCCGCCGTCGTCCACGGCTGGGGACCGGTGGTGGCCGGGGACGAATTTAATTATGCAGGGCCGCCTGATCCCGCGAAATGGAAGGTCTACGCGGGCCCTGGGCACGCGGGCAAGGGGATCCGGAGTCCGAATGCGATTGCAGTAGGCGGCGGCGTCGTGACCCTCAGCGGCGACGCGGCAGGCACCACGGGCGGAATGTCCGCCAGGTTTGCCAATCAGCAGTACGGCCGCTGGGAGGCCAGGATGAGAACGAGTGTCCGGGATCTGCAATACCATCCGGTCCTGATCCTGTGGCCGAACAACAACAGTTCACCCACGTGCGCCGAGGTCGACTATGCGGAAGGCACTGCGAACACCACTCTGATCAGGTTCAACCTGCACCACGCCTGCAGCGGACCGGGCTTCCAGACCCGGGCGGCCCGGCCGCTCGACACGACGCAATGGCACAACTATGCAGTCGAGTGGACCCCCGCCGGAATTACCGGATACCTCGATGGGTCCTTGTGGTTTGTGGACACGAACCCGGCGCATCAGCCCACGGTAGGCATGCACCAAACGGTGCAACTGGACTGGTTTCCCAACGGGACGCCCACCAAACCCAGCCAGATGCAGGTCGACTGGATCCGCGTTTACAAGTGAGCGTTGCGCTTACTCGCCCGAGGCAAATTCCGGCCGGAACGGGCCGCCGGCCGCCGACGTCCCTTCGCGGTGCCCGTCCAAAGCCTTCAACGCCGCAAGGTGCTCCAGCAGGGCCCGTTCCGGATGTCCGGGATGCGCAGCCAGCTGCTGGCGCAGCAGTTCCCGTGCGCGGGCTTGTTCCGGTGCACTGTCGTCGAGGACGGCGTCAATGATTCTGGCGGCCTGATGTCGGATTCCGGCGGCCGATGCGGCATGTTCCGCACCGGATACCAGGTTCTCGGGATCCTGTTCTTCGAGGCGTCCTGGAGTGGACGACGGCTCCACCGACATGGCTGTTCCTTTGGTCATCGTTCCGGCTGAGTCCGGAACCGGCCTGCCGCCTTCCCCCAATCCCGGGTACTGTACCCGGGTCCTAAGACGGGCCACCGTGACAAACGTACAACGGCGCCGGGCCGCCAACCCCACACGGAAGCGAAGTTTTCGCCAAGTTTCATGCACAAGGCGCCGTGCCGCTGCCCGCGGAATGCTAACGGCGGCCGGCGCCACGGGGCGTATCCGCTGCAGCGCTTGTGTTGGTCATCTGCCCGAAAAGACGCGGAAATACTCGCCGGGTAGCCTCGCACCAACGAATCCGTTCGAAAGGTAGTACGCCATGCGTGTTGGACTGATCCGGGTGATGACGACGTCGGACCGACGCCTGCTCCACGCCCACGGGAAACTCCTCCAGGAAGCATTCGGATTTACCGTCACATCCCGCTGTATTCCGGACCAGCCGTCCGGCGTCTACGACCAGGCGTCGCTCGAATCTGCGGCCCCCAAGGTTGTCCGGCTGGCGAGGGACATGGCGGGGGATGCTGACGCCCTGATTATCAGCTGTGCCTCCGACCCCGGGCTGGCCGCCACCCGGGCAGCCGTGGATATCCCGGTCATCGGGGCGGGCTCCGCAGCCGCGGCCGCGGCTCTGACCTTCGGCGGCCGGATTGGGGTTTTGGGTCTCGGCGCACACGTACCGGGCCCGATCTCGGATGCACTGGGCGAACGCATGCTGCTCATTGACGGGCAGGGGCGGATCGAAACACCCGACGCGTTCCTCATGCCTGCCGGGATTTTCGACGCCCTCGCCGCGGCCCACATGCTGGTTGACGCCGGCGCCGACATGATCGTCCAGGCCAGCACCGGCCTGAGCAGCATCGGCATGGCGGACGTGCTCCGCCGTCGGCTCGGGGTTCCGGTGATCGACGCCGTGACGGCGGCCGGGTCGATGCTGGTCTCAGCGGTAGCCGCCCGGGACCTTCAAGGGGTTTGAGTCCTGCCGCCTGTGGCGGCGCGTCCTCGGCCAACACCAAGGCAGCCCCGCGCCGCAGTACGGCGCGGGGCTGCCTGGCGATTTGCCGGTCCTACTTGTAGACGCGGACCCAGTCGACCTGCATCTGTGAAGGCTTGGTGGCCGACCCGTCGGGGAACCAGTCCAGCTGCAGTGTCTGGTGCATGCCCACGGAGGGCAGGTGCGCGGGGTTCGTGTCGGAGAAGGTCTTCACGCCGTCGATGTAACCGGTGATGCCGGCCGGGGTCCACTCGACTGCATAGTTGTGCCATTGCGTCGTGTCGATCGTCTTGGCCGCCGTGGTCTGGAAGTTCGAGCCGCCGCAGGCATAGTGCAGGAAGAACTTGATCTGTGCGGTGTTGGTGCTGCCCTCGGCGTAGTCGATCTCGGCGCAGTTGGGGGAGGTGTTGTTGTTGGGCCACAGGATCAGCACGGGGTGGTACTCCGGGTCCCGGGCGTTGGTCCGCATGCGCGTCTCCCACTTGCCGTACTTCTGCTGGGCAAATTTGGCCGACATGCCGCCCGTGGTGCCGGCCGAGTCGCCGCTGACCGTGGCCACGCCATTGGCAACCGACCAGGCCTGCGGGCTCCTGACACCGTTGCCGGCATGTCCGGATCCCTTGAAGACGCTCCACTTGGTGGAGTCGGGGGCGCCGGCCTTGGAGAACTCGTCACCCGCGACAACCGCACCCCAGCCCCGTGCCGTGGCGGCCTGGGAACCGTCGCCGGTCGCGGCGACGGCGGCCTGGGCAGCGACGGGCGCCGTTACGGCCGTCGGCGCCGGAGCGGCTGCCGCTTGGGCGCCAGCTGCCGGAGCAACAGGCGCGGCGGCCCGTGCAGGTGGCGCATCGGCTCCGGGAGCCGCAGGTGCACCGGCGGTACCGGTGGCAGGCTTGGGGGCCGAGGGGACCGCCGGCTTCGGCGCTGCGGCCACCGGGGCCGTGGCCTTCGCGGCAGGATGCGCGGCCTGGGTTGCCGCCGAGGACGTGGAGTCCGCAGCGGAATGCGCGGCCCCGGTGGCCGGTGAAACGGCTGCGGCGCCCGTCGCGGGTCCGGCGCTGCAGCCGGTCAGGGACAGTGCGCCCAGGCTCAGCGCAATCGCTACTTTGTTCAGCTGTGGTGCCGTGGAGCGTGCCTTCGGCCGTGCATCTTTGAACGTTGATTTATTGAGCGTTGATTTATTGAACGGCGGTTTCTTGAACAACGGACCCCTCCGGGCTTTCGTGGCTGGCACGCACAACCGACGCTGCCAGGGCGGCGGATAATGCGGGAAGTTTCATCCGGCCCCTGCCGCAAGGCATGGGCGAGCAGACGCCGAACGGCGCAACGGGGCCCTGCAAAGGGGCGGTCCGGGGCCCTGCATTCGGGCCGGGCCTCGCGGCCAGCGGCCAACGTTACCGGACCGTTACCTCAGCCCGCAAACCTCCCGGATGAGTGACGTTCCGCACGCCGCCTCCGCCCGGGGTGCCGCGCTATACGCAGCTGGGCTGATATGCCGGGTTGCCCGGGCGGCCGGCCGGCTGACCAAGAGCGTCGGACACGAGACGCTGGGTGACGGGGTCGTTGGGCGCCTGGTCATGGTCAATCACGTCTGCCGGGCACTTGTCCTGGATGGTGATATTGGTGACCTGCTGGGCCGGGCCGGCGAGGAACTGGCTGGGGTAGGGCGTCACCACCTCGTCGTGCGTCGTGGAGATCACCGTGTAGGCCGGACCAGGAACCGTGTCGCCAATGGAGTTGAGCTCGGTGAGGAACGGAGAACCTGCCTGCTGGTCGGCGCAGGCCTGGCAATTCGACCCTCCCACTGAGGTGGCCGGCGGAACGGCGTCCGGTGTCGGCGTGATGAGCCCGCGGGTTCCGTGGTTGGACGGGGCGATGCCCACAAGGTGGTTCACCTTGTCCGCGCCTCCAAGGAATCCGAGGTAGTAGCGCGGCATCATGCCGCCCTGGCTGTGGCCCACGAGATCAACTTTCCTGGCACCCGTCGAGGCCAGTACCTTCTCGACAAACGGGGCGAGCTGACGGGCTGAGTCTGCCACCGGGCCCGTGGCGTCGACGCCGTTGGTCGCACCGTAGTTCAGCGCGAAAACGCAGTAGCCCTGGCTCTTTAGCGCCGGCGACAGCGTCGCCCAGTTCTTCGCCATGTTTTCGAAGGTTCCCGGCACCAGGACCACCGGGTAGGGGTGGGCTGCCGAGGGCTTGCAGGACCAGTCATTCGCGCCGGGCGGCGAAACGTCAATGGTGTCGGCCTGGGCCGCCGGCACACCCATCAGGGATGCGCCAAGCAGCGCCAAGGTCGCAGCTGCCAGCGTTGCGAATGCTGCGGGCGTTTTCGGGTATGGCACGGATTACCTCTTCGGTTGGACGCGTCATCTGTGACGGTCTGTGGGAATGGAAGTGAGGTAGGGATCAGCCCCCGTTGTGATCCGACTCACGTCTCTCAATTCACGCTAGGGAAGGTGCTCCGCGGATCGCTCCAACATGCACGTTTGTGCATGCATTTTTTGACGGCAATGGTGACAGTTGGGGTTGCGTGGGGAGACTGCTGCACAGTTGTGCAGGTACGGGCATGCCGCCCGCCGTCGCCTCCGGCCACCTCACTCTCCGGTCACCTCACTCTCCGGGCGGGAAATCGTAGGAGGCGTGGATCGTCGCCGGCGCGGTGCCGTAGGACAGGACGATCTCGTCGTGGGCCTTGAACGGGAGGTCCCGGATCCCGGCGTCGAACTTCCGGCCGTTCACGTAAACGGTCCAGCCATCCAGCGAACCCCCACCGGTGCCGGGGGCGCCGGTGCCACCGAGGACGCCCCACTCCGTCAGGAGCTGCCCGAGGGTGAAGACCTGCCCGGCGGTGGGGGACTCGATGTGGACCACGCCCGTGGTGTCGTGGGTGTGCAGTGCTGAGATGCCGTTGGCCCTGTGGTCAGCTCCGGCGGTGATGCCGATATTTGCCGGCACCGCGATGGGCTTGCCGTCCTTCAGCACGTCCAGATGTGCGTGATAGTGGTCCACGTTGCCCTCCGCCGTCAGTACCGTGAGGCCGGCCTGGGAGATCCGGCCGGGCGCCCCCGTGATGTCTAAAGCAAAATCAGGGGACGGCGCCGCGGATGCCGCGGGTGACTCAGGAGACGGTGCGGTAGATGGCGCAGGGGCGGCGCACCCTGCCACCCCCAGCGTCATGGCGGAAAGTGCGATGGCGAGTGTCAGCTTGGTGTGCATGGTTGCGTAAACCGCTTTCGATCGGAGGCTTGCCAGTTCAGTCTAGGCAGATGGTCCGGGCCCACTGCCCACCAGGACGGCTTGGCACCGCGTTTCCGCCGCGAGCCGCGAGGGGAAAGAATGAACGGGTGAGTGATGCCGGCGAATTCATCGACCTCTCGCTGCAGCGAGAAGCTTCCTGGCGCCGCGCTGAGCAGCTTCAGGCGCGGCTGGAAACGGAGCCGGCGGGCAGCGGCCTCCGGTTCTACGGCACGTCCGTGGGCGCCGTGCGCGGCACGGTCCGGGATGCCGGCCGCCGCTATCCCGGGCTGTCCCGCGATGAGGTCACTGCGCTGAGTTCCGAACTGTGGGGCTCCGGGCCCGGAGGCTCCGGCCGGGGGCCCGTGCCGGTTTTCGAGCGCCGGCTGGCCGCCGTGGTCCTGCTCCAGGCCAACGTGAAGCTGCTGACCAACTCCGACCTCACCCGGCTGGAGGGCTTCATCCGGCAGGCGCGGGTGCGGGACCTTGTGGATCCGCTCGCCGTCGACGTCGTCGGACCCCTGGTGGACGGACTCGATGTTCTGGCCAGGGTGCGGGCCGACAGCGTGCTGGACCGGTGGGTGCGCGAGCCCGATGCCTGGCTGCGCCGGGCCGCGCTTCTCTCGCCGTTGCTGGCGCTGCGCGCGGGCGCGGGGGACTGGGACAGGTTCGTCCGGCACGCCAACGCGGTGCTCGGCGAGCCGGGCGGGACGTTCGACGCCGACGGCACAGCGGTCCGGGATGCCGTCTCCCGGGTCCTGGCAGAGATGGCAAAGCGGAGGCCGGAGCTGCAATTCACATCCGTTGGAGAATAACCCTCCGAACCTTCGCCGCCGGCCCGGCTTTGGTCCAGACATTTAGACATTTAGACGTTCGGACTGTCAGGCCGTCGGACCCCCCGGATCGCCCTGCCCGACGGCGCTGCCGGAATTTCCGGACTTGCCGCCGGCATTTGCCGGGACCGCGAAAGTCCTCGCCGCCCGTGACCCGGCGACGGCGCTCGCGGCTATGGTGACAAGCGCTCCCACCAGCAGGGCCGCGGCCTCGCCTGGGAGCAGGACCTGAAGCTGCGTGCCGATGCTCGCCGCAGCCACCGGTACGCCAAGCTGGGCCGCTGACAACACCCCCAGCGACAGCGGGAGTCCCAGGAAAGCCAGGTCGGCGTGCGCCAGCAGGGCCCCGGCCCCCAGCAACAGGCCGAGGGCCATCATGTCCGGGTGCCCGGCCAGGTCCTTTAGCGTCAGCGATGCACCCAGCCACACGAAGAAGAGCGGACCCAGGAAGCCGTCGCTGAGCGCGAACAGTTGCCGGGCCAGCCGCCGCGGTTCGCCGACCGCAGCCATCACCAGGCCGAAAGAAAAGCCTGCCATCATCACAGACACATTGCTCCACGTCGCGACACCGGCCAGGGTGAAGAGCACGGCCAACTGGATCCGTAGCTCCAGGGCAAACTTGCGGCTTTCCGAGAGCCGGTGCACGCGCCGACGGATTCCCTGGCGCTCCAGCCAGCGCAAGCCGACAAAGAGCACTACCGCGCACCCGGTCACCACGAGGACACCCAGCGCCGCCTGGACTGCGTGGGGCGGATCCACCAGGAGCGGCAACGCCACAATGCAGGCTGTGTCGGCAATTGCCACCTGCGCTGTCATAGCGACGACATCTGGCCCGCCGAGGCGCAGGGAATCGACGATTGGAAGCACCAGGGCGGCCGACGAGGACGCCAGCAGCACGACGTAGAGGGGAGCATGTCCAGTCCCGAACAGCAGACCGATGCCGGTTCCGACCACCACCGCTGCCGCTGCGGCCACCATCGCCCGGCGGGAGCCTTTGCCGAGGGCGCCACGGATGTGCGGATCCCGCACGGGAACGTGGGTGCCTGCCACGAACATCATCAGCGCAAACCCGATATTGGCCAGCAGGGTGAACGTCGGGTCCGCGGGGTCCACCAGGGCCAGGCCTGAGCGCCCGATCGCGATGCCGGCCAGCAGCTCACCCAGCATGACAGGCAAGTGCCAGCGCGCCGGCAGGGCCAGCAGGGGGCCGGCCAGGGCGATGACGGCGATCAGCGCCAGGGACAGGAAGGTCACGGTTCTCGGCGGCCGGCCGGCGCCGGGCCTGACCGCCGTTCCACCACCGCGTAGGCCTTGCCGTCCAGGAAGGCCCAGTCGTTGACAACCATGTACCCGAGCGCGTCCACCCGGTCATTGAGGATGTGCTCGTCGAAACCCCCGTCACGCGGTTCCGCGTCCCAGGTGCTCACGTGGACGTCCCCGCCGTCGAGGATCAGCAGCTCGGTGTTGACGTCGAAATCCTCTTGGGGCTGAGTGCTCAACTGGCAGATGGCGACACAATGGCTGTTCATTTTCGGGCCTCCGCTTCCGGTGGTGCTGATGGCATCATCCTATGTTCGGAAACGGCGCCGCCCTATGGGCAAATTGCGGCCCGGCATCATGGCTCCGTTACCTGAATGTGACTTTCGGGTGCGGTTCGCGCTACGGTTGATGAGTGCCTGTTGTCTCCGATACGGGCGCTCCCCAGCCGATTGCCTAACTCTGCCGCGGCCCGGGGGTAACTCGCATCAACGTCCGGCAGAGACGGGGAAACCACTTTTGACCTGCTGATATGCAGGTCTTGGGGTGAAGCCGCACAGTGCCCGCAAACGACGGGCCCGGGAGTGCGGCCGGGTGCCTCCCATCCGAATCCGACAGCTCACCTCGCAGGCATTGGGAGAGGCTACATTTTTCATGACTTCAGTCAATACTTTTGCGCGCCATGCCGCCGTCCTCGCCGCCGCATCCGGCCTGGTCCTGACCAGCGGAATGGCCGCCAACGCCGCCACCGCCCCCGTGCAGCGTGACTCTGCTCCGGCGTCGAACGTCGACGTCACCGGACAGGTCAGTGCCCCCGTCAGTGCCGATTCAAGCGTCAAGATCAGCTTCGAGCGCCCCGCAGTGGATTCTGTTGCCGCGCCGGTCATCGAACAGCCCGTCGCGCCGGCTCCGGCTCCCGCTGCAGCCCCGGCGGCGGCGCCCAAGGCTCCGGCCAAGCCGGTCATCCAGGTGCAGGCCGCTCCGGCAGCAGCTCCGGCAGCAGCGCCGGCCGCGGCGCCCGCGGGCGGACGCAACGCCATCATGCTCTCGGCCGCCTACAGCCAGGTGGGCATCACCCAGGACTGCACTGCCATGGTGGAAAAGGCCCTTGGCGCCGCGGGTAAGCCCGTTGGCGACATCGGTCCCCGCGCGTTCCTTGGCCTTGGAACCGTTGTAGCGACGCCGCAGCCCGGTGACATGGTGGTCCAGTCCGGCCACGTCGGCATCTACGCCGGCAACGGCCAGGTGGTCAGTGGCGGCATGAACGGCAAGAACCAGACCATGGTCCACCCGCTGTCCTGGCTCACCGCGACCGGCGGCGTGACGTTCGTCCGCGCCTAAGCCGCACGGCCCCGACCCGGGGCCAGACAGTCCGGAAAGACCGGCGCTCGAGTTCCCTTGGGGGCAACTCGACCGCCGGTCTTTCCTGTCTCCGCATTCGGGGGTCCGGGATCCCGATGGCATAGCTTTCCCCGGCGCAGGGTCCTCAGGGATTCCCGCTGCCCATGAGCGGAAGCGTCAATTTCATGACGGTTCCCTCGCCGCCCGTCGCGGCCACCTCGACGGTGCCCCCGGCCGCGACGGCAATCTCACGGACCAGGGCCAGGCCGATGCCAAAGCTCCGCTGTCCCTGTGAGGTGCCGGTGCCGGCCGTCCGCACGAACCGGTCAAAGATCCGGGCCTGATCGACGCCGGTGATTCCGGTCCCGGAGTCCGCCACCGTGATCACGGCGCGCTTCTGCTCGATTGAGGTCGTGATGGACACGCGGCCGCCCGGAGGCGTGTGGGCCAGCGCGTTGTCCGCCAGGGCCAGCACGGCACGCCGCAGCGCATTCTTCTCGATCCGGGCCAGCGGCCGGGCAGCGGCAGAGAATTCCAGGCGCACCTGCCGCTGCTCTGCCACCTGCTGGAGGCTGCCGGCGACGCTGGCGGCAGCGTCGGCGAGGTCGGCAGGGGGCGCGGAGCGGTCCGGGGCCTCCGCGGTTGCCGCGAGGAGCAGTTCGTTGACAATCCCTGTCAGCGTCGCGGCGTCCTCCCGGATCCGGGCCAGGTCGTGGCTTTGCCTGGAGCCGGGCACAGTGTTGCGCTGGGCCAGCTGGATCCTGGTGTCCAGGATGGTCAATGGCGTGCGCAATTCGTGGCTGGCGTCCTGGACGAAACGCCGCTCCCTTGCCAGGGCATCACTGAGGGGACGAATCGCGCTGCGCGCGCTGAGCCACCCGACGATGCCGGCCAGCAGGATTCCCGCCACCCCGGCGATGATCATGGCTTCGAGGACATCCTTGGAATCCAGGTAGGTGTAGGCCGTCCCGGCCGCCGCCGAGCCCGGCACTTCAGGATGGGCCAGTTGGTTCGTGAGGTACAGCGCCGTGGCGGCGAGCAGCCCGAGAACCATGACCGCGCACGCAGCACTGATCCGCACCGCGACCTTGAGGGAAGCCTTGCGCAGGATGGAGTGGTCCGGATTTCCGCCGGCCGGCCAGCCGTCACTCATGGGCTTCGCCGATCTGGTATCCGAGGCCGTGCACCGTGCGGATCACGGCTTTGGAGATCTTCCGGCGCAGGTGATGAACATAGGTATCGATCACGCCGGGCTGTTCCGAGGCGTGGAAGCACGCCGCGAGGAGCTCATCCCGGGTGAAGACGCGGTCCGGTTCCGCGGCCAGGGCTGCCAGCAGCTGGCCTTCCTTTGCGGTCAGTGACACCGTTTGCCCGTAGACGGAACGGACGGAGCGCTGCGTTGGATCCAGTTCCCAGTCCCCGATCGCCACCGGTGCCGGGGCCGGGGGAGTGAAAGTCCGCGTCAGTGCGCGCAGGCGTGCTGCCAGTTCGCCGGCGTCGAACGGCTTGGTCACGTAATCGTTGGCGCCGGCGTCCAGGCCCCTGACTTTTTCGTCGGCATCGCCCAGCGCGGTCAGGATCAGGATGGGCGTGGCAATGCCTTTCGACCGCAAAGCCGTGATGAGGGCGATGCCGTCCATGGCGGGCAGCCCGCGGTCCACCACCATGACGTCCCAGCTCCCGGTCAGCCCCTGGTGGAGGCCGTCGCGGCCGTTGGTGACCAACTGGACCCGGTAGTCCGGGTCCAGGAGCTCGGCGATGAGCGGTCCCAGGACGGCGTCGTCCTCGACGAGCAGCAGGGACGGAAGGTCAGCGGAGGTCATGTCAGCTATTCTTCCGCGGCCATTTCCTCAGTCCGCAGTCCGGCCCCGGGTTCTTCTGCCGTGTCGCCGGCGGCTTTGTCTGCGGCTGCGGCGGCGCGGCGGGAGTTCCGGCGGCGTTTGAGGAGCTGCACCACCCCCGGCACGACGGAGACGAGCACCATGGCCACGACGATGGCGTCGATGTTCCTGGCGATGATGTCAAAATGCCCCAGCCAGGTGCCAAGCATCGTCACGGAGGCCGCCCACGCGACGGCGCCGGTGATATTCCACAGGGTGAAGGATTTGTAGTCATAGCGCGCGGTCCCGGCGGTCAGCGGAGCAAACGTCCGGACCATGGGGACGAAGCGGGCCAGCACGACGGCGGCCCCGCCGTGGCGGCGGAAGAAGTCCTCCGTGGTGGTCAGGTGCGCTGTCTTCAGGATCCGGGCGTCGTCCTTGAACCATCGCCGGCCAAATTTCCGTCCGAGCATGTAGCCGACCTGGTCCCCGGCGACCGCGGCCGCGGTGACGACGCCGATCAGCACGGGCAACGTCAGTTGCAGCTGCTGGTGCAGAAGTCCTGCGGTGAACAACAGGGAGTCGCCGGGCAGGAAGGGAAAGAGCACGCCCGATTCGATGAAGACCATCACGGCGATCACACCCAGTGCGGCCGGGCCCAACCCGGCGAGCAGGCTTGCCGGGTCCAGCAGGGACAGTGTTCCGGCGGCGTGCACGGCCGGAAGGGAGGCAAAAACGTCCAGGGCGGGCATTCTCATTTCTCCTCGGCGCCCAGCGGCCGGCTGCCCGAACGGGCCTGGATCCGCTCCGCTATCCGTGGCGCGAGAAGGTTCCACAGTCCCGCGAGCAGGACCACGGCTGCGCTCGAGGCCAGGAACGACGCCGCGACATCCGTGGGGTAGTGGACGCCGATGTACAGCCGTGACCAGGCTACGACGAGGGCCATCACCGCCGCCGCGACGGCCGTGACCTTGGCCCAGCGGGTTCCACGGGCCAGGAAGTACACTGCGAATCCCAGTGCCACAGCAAAGGACACGTGGCCGCTCGGGAAGCTGTTGGAACCCGTTTCCGGAGCCAGGGGATCGAACAGCAGGGCAGGGCTGGGCCGCTGGCGGGCCACGAGGAGCTTGAAGAATTCACTTGCCACCCAGCCGGATGATGCCACGAGGCCGAAGGCAATCGCCTTGGCCAGGCCGCCGCGGAACAGCCAGATGTACAGCGCCGCGGCGCCGATCAGCGCGAGGCCCGCCACCGGGCCAAACACGACATTCAGCGCCATCGCGACGGCGGTCAGGGCGGCGGCGTGGTGCTGGCTCAGGTCCTGATCGACCCCGAGCTCGGCGGCGCTGAAGCCGGGTGTCAGCTGCGCCGCCAGGCCCAATGCCACGACGGCGGCCGACAGCAGGACGCCCAGCACTAACCAGTGGCGGACCCGGGGGAGGGCCCACAGCCGGGGACCCGCGGCGGGGCGCACGGCGTCGGGACGGCTTGGTGCTCCACTTCGGCTGAGTGCTCCAGCACCGCCCAGCGGCGCATCGCTCTTAACAGGGGCAGGTCCAGTCATGGGATCCTCCGGCTCGGGACAAGGGCGCCCGGACAGGCGACGACTCCCACTCTTCCGCCAGCCCGTTAAGAAACGCTTAAGAAAGTGTCGCGGCGCCGGCCGAGGGGCTACGTCTGGATGATCCGTGCCGGCTACGCGGCGTAGCGCAACAGCGCCACCCCGTTGCCGAAGGCGCGCGTCTCCAGCAGCCGGAGCTGGGCTTCGCTGTCCGCATCCTTGAACAGGGGCCGGCCCCGTCCGATCAGGACCGGATGGACGTACAGCCAGTATTCGTCGATCAGCCCGAGCCGCCGGAAGGTGTCGGCCAGTTCTGCCCCGCCCAGGGCCAGGTCCCCGCCCGGCTGCTCTTTCAGGGCCAGCACTTCTTCCGGCACCACATCCCGGACCACGGTTGTGTTCCAGGCGGCAGATGTCAGCGTCCGGGAGTAGACGATCTTGGGCATGTCCCGCCAGATCCGGGCGAACTCGGCCATCACTGCGCCGGCGGCCGGGTCCTGGTCCGCGGTGGGCCAGAACTCTTCCATCAGCTCGTAAGTGACGCGGCCGTCAAGGAAGGCACCCATGGTGCTGAGCTGTTGGTTGAAATGGCGGTGCAGCTCGTCGTCGACCATGTGCCAGCTGATGTCGCGGTCCGGGCCCTCGAAGAATCCGTCGAGGGACACCTGCATGGCCAGGATGATTTTGCGCATCGCCGCTCCTTACGTTTTCACCAGCGTACGCCGCTGCTTCGGATGGCAGACCCACTTTTTCCCGGAGCCGTACCCTTGCGCGGGAAGCCGCCAGGGGGAAGAATGCTGGAAGTCTATGGCCCCACCGCGGTCAGTCACCTTCGGGGAAGCATGATGCCTGCGAACGATTCGAACAACAGCACGGGGCCGGTCCCGAAGCCTGAACCGGCGCCGCGCCACTACCGCTCCGGCGGGCACCGGGCCAACGACGGTTCCCGGCCCGGTCCGCGGTCCCTCGCCCGGCGTGCGGGGAGGACCCGGCGACAGTATCTGACGGCGGCCGCCGTCGCACTGGCCCTTGTGGCCGCCGGCGTCTATGCAGGCGTCCAGGCGGCGCTACCCGTTGACCCGCCGGCCGCTGCAGCGACGCCGACGGCGCCGGTCACGGATGCCGGCCGGACCGTTCCGCCGGCATCTGACCTGCCCGCAACTGCTTCGCCAACTACTGCTTCGCCCGCGGCCGGCGCCGTCTCGGCGGCCGCCGGGAAGCCCGCTGAGATCCCCGCCGTGCCTGCCGTCGCGGTCCCGGCCATTGACCCGGAACTGGACAGCCAGATCAACGGGATCATCGCGGCCAACAGTGCCTATGCCCTGGGGGTGTCCTTGATCGATGTCTCCGACGGCGTGGTCCACGGCTATGGGGTCCAGGACAAGTTTGTGGCCGCCAGCACGGCAAAGATTCTGGCCGCGTCGGCGTATTACCACCTCGTTGAGACCGGCCGCGCCTCGCTGACCGCCCCCATGGGCAACTCGACGGCCGGCACCCAGATCCGCCGGATGGTCCAGCAGAGCAACAACGACTCGTGGGCGCTGATCCTGCGGGCGGTCGGCGCGCGGGGCATCACGGATTACGCCGGCTCGATCGGGATCACCTACGACCGCACGGTCAACCTGCTGACGCCCGCAGAAATGGCCAGGACCCTCCAGCTGCTCTACACGGGACAGCTGCTCAATGCCCGCAACACCGCCCAGCTCCTGTCCTATATGCAGAACACCAACTTTGAGACACTGATCCCGCCGGCGGTTCCGCCCGGGGTAGGGGTTCACCACAAGTACGGGCTGCTGTTCGGAAACCTGCATGACGCGGCCGTCCTGGACAAGGACGGCCGGGCCTTCGTGTTCGTCGTGTACACCCGCGGCAGGAATTACTCCGATATGGGCCCCCGCACCCAGATCATTCAACAGCTCACCCGGACCGTGACCGCCGCCCTGTTCTGATGGTTGAGGTTCTGACGCCAGCCGCTGTTAGACGGACACCGGCCCGGCGGCAGCGCGTTCCTTCTCCCTGGTCTTCCTGGACTTGGCGAACCGGAGATAGAGCGAGGGCACGATGAACAGATTGAGCAAGGTGGAGGTGACCAGGCCGCCCAGGATAACCACGGCCATGGGGTGTTCAATTTCATGGCCCGGGATGTTGCCCATGACAACCAGGGGTACCAGGGCAAGCCCGGTGGCCAGGGTGGTCATGAGGATGGGCGAGAGCCGCTCCGCCGCCCCGCGCATCACCAGGTCGCGGCCGAAAGTTTGGCCTTCAAAGGTTTCCAGATGCTGGCAGTGGTTGATCAGCAGGATGCCGTTGCGCGCGGCGATCCCCATCACCGTGAGGAAGCCAACGAGGGACCCCAGGGACAGGACGCCGCCGGTCATGTAGGCGGCAATGACCCCGCCCACCAGGGCTACCGGCAGCGTCAGCAGCGACAGGACGGCCAGCCGCCAGCTGCGGAAGGACGCCTGCAGCAGCAGGAGGATCAGGACAAGTGCCGCCGCGGAGTAGATCATCAGGCGGTTCGTTGCCGCCTCGCGTTCGGTGTATTCGCCGAGCAGCTGCACGCTGTAGCCGGTGGGGAGCTCCAGGCTCTCCAGCCGCGATTTCAACTCACCGACCACTGTTCCCATGTCCGCACCGTTGGCCAGGAAGGATCCCACCTCGACGCGGCGGGATCCGTTGGTGCGGTCGATCTGGTTCGGCGTAGCCTGCAGGCTCACGTCCGCGACGTCGGCGAGGCGCACCCGCGCTCCGCTGGGCGTATCGATGGGCAGATCCTCGATGCTGGTGACGGAGGAGCGGGTGGCCGGGGTGCTCCAGACCTGGACGTCGTAGGCCCGGCCGTCCCGGAAGACGTCGCCGACCTCCTCGCCTGCCACGAGTGTCGCGGCCGCGCGCCGGACATCGCCCGGTTTGAGGCCGTACTTCTGCGCCGCGGCCAGGTTAACCGTCACGGCAATCTGGGGGACTTCCACCTCGAGGGACACATGCGGGTCCTCGGTGCCCTCGATCGAGTCCATGATGGTCTTGACCCGTTGCGCCTGTTCCCGGAGCACATTGAGGTCGTCTCCGTAGACCCGGACCAGGATGGGTTCGCTGGCGCCGGTGATGACCTCTTCAATCCGCTCCTTCAGATAAGTCTGGACGTCACGGTGCAGCCCCGGGTAGCCGTTGACCACGTCCTCCACGGCGGCCACGGTCGCGTCGTAGTCGGCGTGGCGGTCGATGCTGATCCAGTGTTCGCCGGCATTGACACCGACGATCTCGTCCGCGGCAAATGCCTGCCCGATGTGCGTGCCGCAGTTCAGGACGCCGGGGACCTTGAGGAATTCCTCACAGCCGCGCTGGGAAATCCTGAATTCTTCGGCGGCAGACGTACCCGGTTCGGAGATCCAGTGCATCAGGAAGTCCCGTTCCTTGAACGTGGGGAACAGGGAAGAACCCATCAGGGGAGCGAGGACCAAACCCACCACCGCCAGCACGCCAAAGCCCGCGTAGCCGAACCGGGGCCGGTTCATGGCCTTGGACAGGGCGGCGTGGTAGCCGCGTTTGAGCACCCGGACCAGCGGCGCATCGCGTTCTTCGAGTTTGGCGTTGCCCAGCAGAATCAGGGCAAGAGCCGGCGTCACTGTCAGCGCCACGAACATCGAGGCCAGGACAGCCAGGGTGTAGGAGACGGCCAGCGGCCGGAAGAAGACGCCGGTCAGACCGTCCAGGAAGAAGATCGGTACGGCGGCGACCACAATGATCAGGGTCGCGTAAACGATCGGGCTGCGCATCTCCAGGGAGGCTTTCAAGACCACCGATGCCGCAGATTCGTCACTGCCCCGGGCGCGTCGCTGCCGCAGGCGGCGCATGATGTTCTCGACGTCGATGATCGCGTCATCGACCACGACGCCCACCGCAATGACCAGCCCCGCAAGGACCATCGTGTTGATGGAGCTGGACGTGAAGTAAAGCACCAGTGCGGCTGTAAGCAGGGACAACGGAATGGCGATGATGCTGATCAGGGCCGTGCGCCACTGGAAGAGGAACGCGACGAGGATCATGACCACCAGCAGGCAGCCCAGCAACAGCGCGATGCTGAGGTTGGAGATCGCCTCCTCGACGAAGCTGGCGGGCCGGAAGATCGTGGTGTCGAAGTTGATGCCGCTCAGGCCCGGCTGCAGCTCACGGAGGGCCTCCTCCACGCCTTTGGTCACGTCCAGCGTGTTGCCCCAGGGCAGCTTCTCGACGATCAGCATGAGTCCGTGGCCGTTGTTGATCACGGCGTCACCAATCAGCGGCTGATGGTCCTCGACAACCTGGGCAACGTCGCCCAGGTGCAGCGCCACGCCGTCCTTTTCCCGGATCGTCACCTGGGCCAGATCCGCGGGCGTCTGGATCGGCTGGACGTGGCGGACGCCCATCCTCTGGGTCGGACTGTCAATGAAGCCGCCGGTGCCGATGAAGCGTCCCGGCGAGTACTTCAGCAGCCCGGCGTCGAGGGCGCCGGCGGTGACTTCCATGACCTGGTTGAGGGAGACGTTCTGGGCCTTGAGCTTGTCAGGCTCCACCTGGACCTGCAGCATCTGGAGCCGCTCGCCCCAGATGGCCACGTTGGCCACCCCGGGGACCCGCAGCAGACGGGCCCGGATGGTCCAGTAGGACAGCATGGACATTTCGATGAGCGAATGTTCCGACGACGTCATCCCGATCTTCATCACGCGGCTGGTCGCGGACAGCGGCTGCAGCATCACCGGCGGGGCCGCCCACGTCGGCAGCGCCGCGGTCACCGACGCCATCCGTTCCGAGACGAGCTGACGGGCGTTGAGCAGGTCAGTGCCCTGATGGAAGAGCAGCACGATCGAGGACAGCTGGGGCACGGACTTGGACCGTATCTCGTCCAGGCCCGGCATGCCGCTCACGGCGGCCTCGATCGGCACACTGACGAGCTCTTCGACTTCCTGGGCGGTCAACCCGAGGCATGCGGTCTGGATTTCGACGCGCGGCGGGGCGAATTCCGGGAAGACATCCACGGATGCGGCGCCCAACTGCAGGGAACCGAGCAGCATCACGGCGCACGCGAGGGCGACAACAACCGTCTTGAAACGGAGGCTGATCCCGATGAGCCAGCGCATGTCACTCGGCCGTATCGAATTCGGTCCCGAGAAGTTCCTCGGCACCTGTCGTGACGACGACGGTCCCTGCCGGCGGCCCGTCCGTCAGGACGGCAACGTCGCCGTTGATCCGCTGGACCGTGATCGCTTGGCGGACGTAGACCCGGGGCTCAGGGTTGGTGTAGACCCACGCCTTGCCCGAGCTGTCGTACAGGATGGCCCCGTAGGGGGCAGTGAGCTTCCCGGTCTTGGGATCCACTGCAATCACCGCTGTCGCGATCCCAACCCGTTCGACGGCGTGGTCGGTGAGGGTGAGCCGGTGAAGATCCGTGCCCGGGACTTCAGCGATCGCCGCCGGTTCGCCTTCGGACGGTGCGGCCTCCGGTGCCTGGGCGCAACCTGTAGCGGAGAGCGCCGTGAACGCCGTCACGATCAGCGCGGTGATGAAAACCGCGACCTTGTTGCCCCGCGGCGAAGGTGTGGAGTTCATGACCCATCCCGGCTTTCAGTTGGTGCAGCGGTGCCCTGGCCGGCCGGCGCGCCGGGTGCCTGCTGCGGCTCGAACCGAAGCAGCACGGCGGGCACGACAAACAGGGTGAAGAAGGAAGTTGTCAGCAGGCCTCCCCAGATGATCACGGCCAGCGGCAGGATGATTTCCGCTCCGACGACGCCGCCCAGCAGGACCAGGGGCAACAGCACCAGGGCCGTGATCACGGTGGACATCAGGACGGGTCCCAGCCTCTCCCTGCTTCCGCGGACCACCAGCGCGGGCCAGGGCGCTTCAGCATCGGTTGCCCGCAGGTCCCGTACGTGGCTTGCCAGCAGGAGGGCGCCGCGGACGGCGATACCCAGGACTGCGGCGAAGGCGACCAGGGCGACCAGGGCGTTGACGCCCCCGGTGGCCTGGGCGGCCAGCACGCCGCCGGACAGTGCCAGGATCAGGCCCAGGAAGAGCGGGGCGGCGAGCCGCCAACTCCCCGTCGCCGTTTGCAGCAGCACCAGGATGCCGGCTGCGGCGACTGCCGCGAGCAGCCAGAGCCACTGGTAATTGCTTTGCTGCTGGGCGTACTGGGTGAGGATCTCGGCGTGGTAGGACATCGGGAACTGCATCTGCTGCAGGGCCGCGTTGATGTCACGCTGGATGTCGCCCAGCGGGCGACCCTGGATGTCAGCCTTCACGTCAATGCGGCGCGAGGTGTCATCGTGCAGGATCACGGATTCGTTCCCGACCATGGTCACCTGCGCGACGTCGCCGAGGCGGGCGTGCCCGCCGTTGGGGGTGTCGATGATCAGGTTGCGGACGCTGTCCAGGCTGCTGCGGGTGGCCGCGGCGCCCTTGACGATGACGGAGAAGACTTTCTGCTCTTCGTACAGGTTGCCGACTTCAATGCCCTGCAGGAGGGCGGCTGCCGCGCGCCGGACGTCGCCGGGGACGACGCCGGCCTTTTGGGCCGCGGCGAGGTTCACCTTGACTTCGGCGATGGGCTGTTCGGCGGGCAGGTCGACGTGGGGATTAGCCACCCCGGCCGTGTGCTCCAGGATTGTTTTGACCTCCGCCGCCTTCTGCCGCAGGATCGCGGGGTCGAGTCCGAAGACCCGGACGGCAAAGCCGCTGTCGGCTTCTTCCCGGATCTGGTCGATGCGTTCCTGCGGATAGGTGGAGACCTTGCTGGTCAGGCCCGCATAACCGGCGATCACGCGGTCGACGGCGGCGGCCGTGTCGGCGTAGGCCGCCTCGGGGGCCACGGTCACCCACAGCTCGCCGGAGCTGACGTCGCCGACCTGATCGGAGGTGATTGCGCGCCCGATGTGTCCGCCAACGTTGGCCACGCCCGGCAGCGTGCGCAGTTCGTCGGCTGCCGCCTCGGTGATCCGGCTCATTTCCTGGTCCGAGGTTCCGGCGATCGCGCTCCAGTGCACCACCAGGGTCTTGTCCGCCAGGACGGGCACCACGGGATGGGTTCCGGCCAGCTGTGGTGCGAGTGCCAGTCCGGCCAGCGCCACAACGGCGGCGGCGGCGAACACCCACCGGGTTTTCCCTGCCAGTCGCTTCACGTAGCCGCCGTAGGCGCCTTCAAGCCGCCTGAGGGACCGCCTCTCCGGGGCCTTGGAACCTGCGGGAAGGACGAACGCGAGGGCGGCCGTGACGGTGAGGGCGACGATCATCGAGACAACCAGGGCGATCAGGTAGCTCTGCACCAAGGGTCCGAACAGGGCACCGTTCTCACCCGGGATGAACAGGGCGGGCGCGAGGGCCAAAGCCATGATCAGCAGTGAGTAGAGCATTGGCGTGCGGGCTGCCCGCAGGGCGCCCGGGATCACTGAATCACGTGGCTGCCCATCCTGTGCCGGCGTGGACTCCGTCCCGCCGTCGGCCGTTTCGCGGCGGGACCTGGCCTCGGCCCTTCGTGCCCGGGCGATGCCGCTGAGGTCTTCCGCGACGTCTCCGACGATGACCGCCAGTGCCAGCACCAGGCCGGCCATGACCATGGTGTTCATCCCGGTGCCGCGCCAGTCGAGCACCAGCGCCGCCGCGGTCAGCGACACCGGGATCGTGATCAGGCTGATCAAGGCGGTGCGCCAGGAGCGGAAGAAGGCCCCAAACAGGGCGACAATGAGCAGCAGCGTCACGAGCAGGGCGGCGCCGAGCGTCCCGATTTCTTCGTCGATAAAGGACGCCTGCCGGTAGACGCTGGTATCTATCGCGACCCCGGGCAGGCCGGGCTGGAGTGCGTGCAGTGCCTCGTCAACGCCCCGGGTCACGTCCATCGTGTTGGTCTCCGGGAACTTCTCGATGACCAGCAACAACTCGGCTTCCTTGCTCAGCAGGGCATCGCCGATCAGCGGCTGGTGGTCTGTTGACACCGTGGCCACGTCTTTGAGCAGGAGATTGCCTGGCGCACCCTGGACGGGGACCTGGCCCAGGTCCTCAGGCGTGGTGATCGGCAGGACATGCTGGACGCCGATCCGCTGGTGTCCCGTCTCGAAGAAGCCGCCGGTGCCGGGTGTGGACGCCTCCAGGTAGCTCAGTGGCGAGACCCACACGGAGTTGCCGGTCGTCTTGATGATTTCATCCAGGGTGACGCCCTTGGCTTCGAGCTGCGCCGGGTCCACCAGGACCTGGAGTTGCTGGTCGCGCTGGCCCCAGATCGCCACGTTGGCGACGCCTGGCACGGCCAGGAGCCCGGGTTTCATGGTCCAGCGGGCCAGGACGGACATGTCGATGGCCGACATGTCCTTGGAGGTCAGCCGGATCATCATGACCCGGCTGGTCGAGGACAGCGGTTGCATCAGCACGGGCGCCGCCGAAACATTGGGCAGTGCGCGAGCCTGGGTCAGCCGCTCCGAGACCAGCTGGCGTGCGCGGAGGAGGTCGGTCCCCGGCTTAAAGACCATCTGGATCGAGGACAGGCCAGGGACGGATTTGGACCTGATGGCCTCCACCCAGGCGACGCCGTTCAGCAGGTCGGCTTCCATGGGTGAGGTGATGAGCTGCTCAACCTCGGCGGCCGACAGTCCCAGGGCTTCGGTCTGGATCTCCACCTGGGGCGGGGCAAATTCCGGGAAGGCGTCCACGGACATGCTCGGCAGGCTGGTGAGCCCGAAGGCCAGGATTCCCGCGGCTGCTGCCAGGACCAGGAGCCTGAACTGCAGCGTCCAGCGCACAATTGCCCGCATCATGGCCGGCACCCCGCACGCCCTGCAGGAGTGTGCACGTCAAGGTCGTTGAAGCTTCGGCGTCGTCGGCAGCCCGGGCCGTCGGGATGGGCGGAGGGACGGAGCGCGTAGTGGAGCGGTCCTGCCGCGAAACCGATCACCGGGAAAAGGGTGCTGACTGCTTTTCCTGCTTGGCCAACTGCACATTTACGGTTCACGGCGCGGCTCCTCAACCTCAGGCCATAGCGCCCCCCAGCCGATAAGAGCCATAATGATCTTCGGGCACACAGGCGTCAATAGGGATACAGGTGATCGCCATGAAGGCAACCGCAGGGGACCGCATCATCATCCGGGGGACGACGGTCGAGTCCACGGACCGGCACGGTCTGATCCTTGAAGTGAAGGGTGCCGACGGTGCGCCGCCGTACCTGGTCCGGTTCGACGACGGCCACGAGACGATCATGTTCCCCGGTGGAGATTTCGCCGTCGAAAAGGCCGCGAGCGGGCCCTAAGTCCGTTAGCGCGCCCTAGAAACTCGACGAACTTCCGGACCCGGAAAAGCTTCCGCCGCTGGACCCGTACCCGGTGGTGGTGCCGCCGCCGCGCGCGCTGCTGACGCTGCTGACGCCGCTGCTGAAGCCGGTGTTGAAGCTCGGGACCGAGAAGAAGTAGTAGG